>Ga0306910_1000020_pt1 | contig 150340 bp, 137 predicted proteins | sample AntRauMFilla2698_FD_190438 | JGI IMG/M metagenome (GOLD analysis project Ga0306910, IMG submission 190438) | Saline lake microbial communities from Rauer Islands, Antarctica - Metagenome Filla 2 #698 (v2) (version 2) | ecosystem: Environmental > Aquatic > Non-marine Saline and Alkaline >... | reverse complement strand
CATCAATAAAATGACCAACAAAGACAATAAAAAGAGTAAAAAACTACATATTTCGATAAAAACTAAATAAAAATCCATCTAAATAATGGATGTATGTAAATTATTGAATTTTGCAACGGTCTTAACTTTTAGATACAGAGATGATAAGAAGGAAATAATTGAAAATTTGGAACTGCTTATCATTGACGAGATTTCAATGGTAAGAGCAGATATGTTGGATGTAATTGACAGAATTTTAAAAGTTTTTCGCAAGAAACCCTATTTGCCTTTTGGTGGTGTTCAGGTCATATTAATTGGAGATACTTTTCAATTACCACCAATTGCGGACAATGAACAATGGTCTATTCTATCCCAGTTCTACAAAACTCCTTTTTTCTTTAGTTCAAAAATCATAGAACAGAACACGCCTCTTTATATTGAGTTGAAGAAAATCTATAGGCAGAACGAACAGGAATTGATTGACTTATTGAATAGGGTTCGAATTAGTCAAGTAAATGCAAATGATTTTAGTGTTCTTAATGCAAAATACAATCCGACATTTTCAGGAAATGGAAGTGATTATATAATTCTTGCAACACACAATAATATAGTAAACGAAACAAATCTTACAAAACTAAATCAACTCACAACTGAATTATTTACTTATGAAGCAAATGTAACGGGCACTTTCCCAGAAAAACATAAGCCAACAGATCATTATTTAAAATTAAAAATTGGTGCTCAAATAATGTTTCTCAAAAATGATACTGGCGAGTACAAACGCTATTACAATGGCAAAATTGGGAAAATAAAAGAACTTGAAGAAGCTTCTATTACAGTAGTATTTGATGATGAATCCGAAGTTGAAGTTGAAAGAGCAGTTTGGAATAATATTCAGTATTCATACAATAAAGAACAAAAAAAGATTATTGAAGAAATTGCAGGAACATTTGAACAGTTCCCTATTCGTTTGGCTTGGGCAATTACAGTTCATAAAAGCCAAGGTTTAACATTTGAAAAAGTTATTGCCGATTTAGGAAGAGCATTTGCACCAGGACAAGTTTATGTTGCTTTAAGTCGTTGTACTTCCTTTAGTGGTTTAATGCTTAAAACACAACTTAACAGTTATGCTATAAAAACCGACCCTAGAGTTATTGAATTCGCTCAAAATGAAACACCTGGAACATTAATAACTGAACAACTTAATACAGGCAAAGCGGATTTCTATTACAAAAAATCAAGAGAAGATTTTGGAAAAGGTAAAATCAAATCTGCATTTGAGATTTTCAAAAGAGCCTTAAAGTTTCGTAATGATATTGACACGGATATTTTCAAGAAATTCATTGAAGTACAGGGAAAACGTCTTTTAAACTTTAAACAAAAGGATTCTTTACTTATGGAGCAACTTGAATTGACGAACAATGAACTTTCAGAAGCAAAAGAAAACATTGAATTGCAAACGAAAGAGCTAAACATCAAGTCAACTAAAATATCAGAACAGAACTCTTCTCTTGGACTGCTTTTAGAAAAAACTGCCGAGTTTGAAAACGAATCTGAACGACTAAAAAAGTCATTGAAAAAAGTTGAGAAAAAACTATCTGATTCGCTCATCAAAACAAACGGACTTGAAACCAAACTAAAGAAAAGCGAATCTGATTTAAATAAAAAAAACAAGGAAAACCAACTTAATAAAGAGGAAATTGAAAGATTCAAAAATCTAAAATGGTACGACAAACTAATTGGAAAAAAATAGAATGCCATTGCCAAACAAAAAACTGTGGTAAAAAACAACTCTTTTTTCCATTAATTTGAAACACTAGTATTCTAGGCCCAAAGATTCACATTTGTGATTCTTTGAGTTTTTTATTGTTTACCTATCCAGGCAAAACAGAAACTTTCAACTTCATAACCAAAGGTGAGACTAAAGGCCTTACAAAAAGCCGCTAGAGAACCTTTTGATTTTAAAAATTAGCAATAAGCACTATCCAGAACCTCTTATATTACTATAATATATTTATATTCATGCTTAAATTTTAATTCCCTAAAAGTACCTTAAATAAATGGCCGAAAAAACAACCACCAAAAAAGAAAAATCAATAGAAGAATCACTTTGGGATTCTGCCAACAAACTAAGAGGTTCTGTAGAGCCATCAGAATACAAGCACGTGGTCTTAGGTTTAATATTCCTAAAGTTTGCCAGTGATAAGTTTGAAGCTCGTAAAGAAGAACTACTAGCAGAAGGCAAAGAAAAGTATCTAGAAATGAAAGAGTTCTACAATATGAAGAACGTCTTTTTCTTACCACCCTTAGCGCGTTGGTCTTATATCATACAAAATGCAAAGCAAGACGATATTGCCTTAAAGATAGATACGGCGCTACACACTATCGAAAAAAACAACCCATCACTTAAAGGTGCATTGCCCGACAATTATTTTTCACGATTACAACTTGATATTAGCAAGCTTGCAGCACTTTTAGATACCATTAATAATATAGATACCCAAAAAGACAAAGCGACGGATATTGTAGGCCGTGTTTACGAATACTTCTTATCTAAGTTTGCCATTGCAGAAGGAAAAGGGAAAGGAGAGTTCTACACGCCAAAAAGTATCGTCAACCTTATTGCTGAAATGATAGAACCTTATGAAGGCATCATCTATGATCCTGCCTGTGGTTCTGGTGGTATGTTTGTACAGTCTATTAAGTTTATAGAAAGCCATCATGGTGATAAACGTAATATCTCTATCTATGGACAAGAATATACCAATACCACCTATAAACTGGCTAAAATGAACCTTGCCATACGTGGTATCTCAGGTAATCTGGGTGAAAAAGCGGCCAATACTTTTGCAGACGACCAGCATAAAGATTTAAAGGCCGATTATATTATGGCCAACCCACCATTTAACCAAAAAGACTGGCGAGCCGATAATGAATTAATAGACGACCCACGTTGGATGGGTTATGAAGTGCCACCAACAAGCAATGCCAATTACGGTTGGATACTTACCATGGCATCTAAACTATCAGACAAAGGTGTCGCTGGTTTTTTACTAGCAAACGGAGCACTTTCTGGTGGAGGTGAGGAATATAAAATTCGTAAAAAATTGATTGATAATGGATTGGTAGAAGCTATTGTTATTTTGCCACGAAGTATGTTTTATACCACTGATATTAGTGTGACCCTTTGGATTTTGAATAAAAATAAAACCAAACACACGAAGTCAGTAGGCGACCAAGAACGTAATCAACGCGATAGAGAAAATGAAGTCTTGTTTATGGACTTACGCCAAATAGGCGAACCTTTTGAGAAAAAATACATTCAGTTTAGTGAAAAACATATAGAAGAGATTGCTACTACTTATCAAAACTGGCAGCAAGTAGATAAAAACTATAAAGACATTCCAGAATATTGTGCTTCAGTTACTACAGAAGATATTGCTAAAAAGGATTATTCGCTAGTGCCAAGCAAATATATTGAGTTTATAAACAGGGATGAGAATATTGATTTCGAAACCAAAATGACAAGCCTACAAACTGAAATGTCTGAACTGCTACAAGCCGAAACCCAATCTAAAGCCGATTTATTAAACGTTTTTAAAGAATTAGGATTTGAAATCGAATTATAAAAAATTAGGGCAATTTATTGAAGTCGTCAATATTCGTAATACAGACTTAGCTGTTGAAAAACTTTTAGGTGTTAGTATTAGAAAAGTGTTGATGCCATCTATCGCTAATACAATAGGAACCAATATGAAAACCTATAAGATTATTAAGCGAAACCAGTTTGCTTATGGACCAGTGACGTCCCGAAATGGAGATAAAATTTCAATCGCTTTATTAGAAGATTATGATGATGCCATTATATCCCAAGCTTATGTGGTTTTTGAAATAATTGATAAAACACAATTGTTGCCTGAATATGCCATGATGTGGTTTAGAAGACCAGAATTTGATAGATATGCACGTTTTAAATCTCATGGTAGCGCACGAGAAACCTTTGATTGGGACGAGCTATGCGAAACCGAACTCCCTATCCCAAGCATCGAAAAACAACGAGAAATCGTTGCTGAATACAACACCATAACCAACCGTATTGCTTTAAACGACCAACTCAACCAAAAGTTGGAAGAAACAGCCCAAGCCTTATACAAACATTGGTTTGTGGATTTTGAGTTTCCAAATGGAGATGGACAGCCTTATAAATCTTCTGGTGGTGAAATGGTGTATAATGAGGAATTGGATATTGAGATTCCTGAGGGGTGGGAGGTTGAAAATATCGAATCAATTTGCGAAATAATAGATGGTGATAGAGGCAAGAACTATCCAAGTCAACAACATTTTTCAGATAACGGCTATTGCTTGTTTCTTAATGCTGGGAATGTTTCAAAAATCGGATTTGATTTTTCCAGTACTAGTTTCATTTCGAAAGATAGAGATGAATTGTTACGAAAGGGTAAGCTAGAAAGAAATGATACAATTGTCACAACTAGAGGAACTGTGGGTAATGTAGCATTTTATGGTGAGCAAATTGAATTTAACCATTTAAGAATAAATTCAGGAATGGTTATTTTCCGAACAATAATTAAGAACAACTCTTTGTTCATATATTCCTTGATGAGAAGTACTGAAATGAAAAAGAACATATTAAATTATATGTCTGGATCGGCGCAACCACAACTACCAATTAAAGACATTAAAAGGATTCCTATTCTAGTTCCAAATCAAAAATTAATAATAATGTTCTCTAATGTGATTCTATCTGTGCAGAATAGTATTGAAATAAAAAATAAAGAGAATAGGAGTTTATTTAAACTAAAGGAATTAGTCCTTTCAAAAATGACTAAGGTTGAGGTTGGAGAAGAAATATTATGAAAACAGTTTTAGATCTATTACATATTGAAGCTAAAGATTTTTTCTTAAAAGAAGAAAGTTATTTTTCCGTGGAATTGCCAGAGTATTTTACTTTTCAAAACCTGTTAAATACTTTAGATAAAGAATTGCTTAACAGAGAATTAAAAGAGATTCGTTCATCATCAAATGTTAGAAACTTAGATGGTGTTAACTATATAATTTTAAACAATAAGGACGGTAAATATGCTTGGAGACCGTTTCAAATAATTCATCCTGCAATTTATGTTAATCTTGTTCATAACATAACCAAAAAAGAGCATTGGGTAACAATTACAAATTGTTTTAAAACCTACTCTCAAAATCCAAATATTGAGTGTTATAGTTTACCCGTAACAGAAAATGAAGATAAATCTGCCAAAGAAAATCAAATTTATGAGTGGTGGCATCAGGTAGAACAGCGTTCAATTGTTTTGGCATTAGAATACAATCACCTTTTGCATATAGATATTGCAGATTGTTATGGGTCTTTATACACACATAGTATTGTATGGGCATTACATACAAAAGAAGAAGCAAAGAAACATGAAAATCGAGGCAGTCAAGATTTTATTGGCAACATAATAGATTGGTGTATTCAAGATATGTCTAATGGTCAAACAAACGGGATTCCACAGGGTTCGGTTTTAATGGATTTTATTGCAGAAATAGTTTTGGGTTATGGAGATTTACTTCTAACTGGAAAACTTAATGAAAAAGGAATTACTGATTACAAAATTATTAGATATCGGGATGATTACAGAATTTTTACTAAAAACGCTCAGAAATCTTCTGAGATAGCTAAAGAATTATCTGAAGTACTTTCTAGTCTAAATTTCAAGCTTAATAATCGTAAAACAGTTTCTAATGATGATTTAGTCTTAGGAGCTATAAAACCAGATAAAGTTCATTGGATTTACAACAAAAGAAAAACAGAAAATATTCAAAAATGGTTGTTACAGTTGTATGTGTTAGGAGAGCAATTTCCAAATTCTGGAACACTATATAAAGAGGTTAAACATTTTTTAGATTGGCTACAAAAACGAGAGGAACCAATAGAAGAAAGCAAAACAGAAAGCAAAAAGGAAATTAAAAATCCAGAGGTTTTAATAAGTATTCTAATTAATTTGGCATACAATAATTCACGGTTGTATCCATTAGTAACAGGTTCTATTAGCTATCTAATAACCAAAATTAAAGACGAGGAGTCTCAAAAGGAAATTATTATAAAAATCAAAAATAAGTTTGACCAGTTACCAAATACAGATTATTTAGATGTTTGGTTACAAAGGTTAACACTTAAAATAGATATTGATGTTACTTATTCGAGCAAACTATGCGAAAAAGTAAATGATAATGGGGTCTGTATTTGGGATTCAGATTGGTTAAACCCAAAGTTTAAAAATCTTATTGAACAAACATTAATTGTTGATAATGAAAAAATTAAAAATTTAGAAATTAGTTTTTCAAAATCAGAGACAGATCAATTTGGAGAATATGATAAGTTACTCTCGTAAACAATGAAGGCGAACTAAGTGAACTGTAAAAGATATTAATAAATTAAAAAAGATTGAATGGCAAAATACTCAGTACACCAACAACCTGTAGAAACTTTATTAAGTTGGATAAAGTCTGGCGATATTGCCATACCAGAAATACAGAGACCATTTGTATGGAAAGCGGCTAAAGTAAGAGATTTAATAGATTCCTTGTATCAAGGCTATCCTGTTGGCTATATTATTACGTGGCGTAATCCAGATGTGAAACTTAAAAACGGTGAGCTATCTGCTGGTAAAAAAGTACTAATAGATGGCCAACAACGTATTACAGCATTAACGGCTGCTATAGTTGGTCAAAGAGTACTCAATAAGAATTATAAAGAGATTAATATTCGCATTGCTTTTAATCCACTAACAGAACGTTTTGAAGTATTAAATAAAGCGCTTGAAAAAAGTAGTGAATGGATTAATAATATAAATCCAATTGTAAATGACGAGATTTCAATCACAAAAGCAATTAGAAACTATATAGAATTAAACCCTGATGCTAATGAAGATTTTATTGAAGATAGAATAGAAAACCTTAAACGTATCAAAAACAAGCAAGTTGGGATTATTGAATTAGACCCCTCATTAGATATTGATACGGTTACCGAAATATTTATTCGTATTAATCAAAAAGGAGTGGTGTTAAGTAATGCCGATTTTGTGATGTCTAAAATTGCTGCCGACGAAGAACATGGTGGTAATAGAATGAGAAAATTAGTAGATTACTTCTGTAGGCTTATCGTGGATAAAGGGTTTAATAAACATATTGTAGATAACGACAAGGAATTTGCTAATCATGAGTATTACAAGGCCTTAAAATGGATGGCAACAGGTAGTGATGATTTGTACGTTCCCAATTATATTGATGTTTTACGTGTGTCTTATACCTATAAATTTAGTAGAGGTAAGTTTAGTGATTTGGTAGCCTTATTGTCTGGTAGAAACTTTGAAACTAGAAGCTATCAAGAAGATATTGCTGAAAGAAGTTATGCGCTACTATCTGAAGGCTTAATGGACTTTGTGAACCAAACAAACTATCAGCGTTTTATTATGTTGGTCCAATCTACAGGGTTAATAAATAGCAAGCTCATTTCATCAAAAAATAGCCTTAATTTTTCATATGCCTTGTATTTAAAATTACGAAAAAAAGGTATGGCAGAAACCGAAGTACAGCATTATGTGAAACGTTGGTTAATTATGTCATTATTAATTGGGAGATATTCTGGCTCATCAGAATCAATGATAGATGAAGATATTAAACAAATCAATGAAAAGGGAATAGCCGCATATTTAACTCAAATGGAGCAAAACAATCTTGGAGAAGGTTTCTGGGATTTTAGTTTGGTTTCAGATTTAGAAAGTTCCAGCGTCAATAACAATGCCTATAATGTGTATTTAGCTGCGCAGTGTAATGCAAATTCGACAGCCTTTCTATCAAAAAGCATGAAGATTAGTAGCTTAATCGAGCAGCGAGGAGATATTCATCATATTTTTCCGAAGAAGTATTTAAGTGATAATGGATTCATCCAACGCCAATATAATCAAGTAGCAAATTTTGTGTACACAGAACAAGCCACAAATATTAAAGTAGGTAAGATGCCACCAAAAGAGTATTTAGCAAAAACAATGGAAGAAATACAGGCAGGCACTTTTAACATAAGTACAATAGATTCAAGACAGGCTTTAGAAAGCAATTTGCGGTTTAATGATATTCCAGCAGTTTTATATACCGCAACCCATAATGATTATGATGATTTTTTAAAAACCAGAAGAAGGCTAATGGCAGATAAGATTAAAGAGTATTATGAGCTATTGTAAGTTATGAAATGTCAAGTTTTTTGCTCAAAATACTTGACATTTATTATTTATTTATATCTTTGTTGTAAATGAATATAGCAGGTAACATAGCACGTCAAATAAAACGCTTTCCTTTGGGTAAAACGTTTGGTTATAAAGATTTAAATATAACCAAAGCCCAATATGTAACCGCAGCAAAAGCATTGGAGCGTTTACAGAGAAAAGGGACTATAAAAAAAGTAGCAAATGGCAAGTTTTATAAGCCAGAAGAGACGGTATTTGGAGAGCTTAAACCTAGTGAATACCAATTATTAAAACCCTACCTTTTTGAAGGGAAAAAGCGTATAGCCTATATTACAGGAGCATTCTTATACAATAAAATGGGTTTAACCAGGCAAGTAGCTTCTAAAATTAAAATAGCGAGTAGAGGAAGACGCATTTATGTGCAAACAGGAGCTATTAGCGCAACGCCTGTAAAGAGCTACATAGAAGTTAACACTACAAATTATCAAAAATTAGAGTTTTTAGATGCGCTTAAGGATATTAATAAGGTTTCGGATTTAAACCCAAAATCAGGGGTTGTTATATTAAGTAGTATGCTCAAAAATATGACAGATAAAGAGTTGGAAGACACTATAAAATATGCATTAGCTTATCCGCCAAGGGCAAGAGCATTATTAGGCGCATTACTCGAAAATATACAGATGTACGCCTTCATAGAGAAGCTTAAAGAAAGTTTAAACCCTTTTTCTGAGTATAAAACAGTTATTAGTAAGGAACTGCCAACAGCTAAAAAGTGGAATTTAAAATGAGACTGCACGAGGACATAAACCTTTTTGAAGATGCTGTTAAAATTACCGCACAACAGTTGGGTATAGCAGAAATACATATAGAAAAAGATTATTGGATAACGCTTGCATTACATACTATATTTAGTGATGTTATAGGCAAGGAAACGGTTTTTAAAGGCGGTACGGCATTATCAAAATGTTTTGGTTTTATAGAGCGCTTTTCAGAAGATATTGATTTGGTAGTTTTGAAGCATGAAAATGAGGCTGGAAATAAATTAAAAAATAAGCTCAAAAAAATTACGGAAATAGTTGCTCATAAAATTGAAGAAATAGAAGTTGAAGGCATTACCAACAAATTGGGAATGATTAGAAAAGTAGCTTTTAACTACCCAAAGTTATTTAAAGGAAACTTTGGTCAAGTAAGAGATGTAATTATTGTTGAAGCCACATGGTTAGGCCGTTTTGAACCCTACCATAAATGGACAATTAGTTCTTATATTTATCAGATGATGACCACTAATAATCAGCTCGAATTAGCAAAAAAGTATAACATGCAGCCTTTTGAAGTACATGTATTGGATGTAAAAAGAACCCTTTGTGAAAAAATAATGAGTTTGGTTAGGTTTTCTTATGGTAATGATGCTTTTAATGATTTAAGAAATAAAATTCGTCACACCTACGATATTCACCAACTTTTGAAGCAATCTCATATTGATGCGTTTTTGCATTCACCAGCGTTTGATAATATGCTGTTAACAGTTGGTAATGATGATGTGATAAGCTTCAAATCTGGTAATGAATGGTTGGAAAATCATCCAAAGGATGCTTTAGTGTTTAAACATGCAGAGACCATCTGGAATGAAGAATTAAAAAGAACTTACAATAGCGTTTTTAAAGACTTGGTTTACGGTGAATTACCTTTAGAAAGTGATGTTTTAAAAACCTTATTAACCGTAAGAGACCGATTAAAAGAAGTAGAATGGAATTTAAAAATTAATAAATGAAATTCACCGAAGCACAATTGGAACAAGCATTTATAGAACTTTTAGGACAAAAGGATATTCCTCATATTTTTGGCAGTGCCATTGAAAGAGCACCAGAAGACGTTTTAATAAAAGAAGACTTGCAATCGTTTTTGCTCAATCACTATCAAAAAGAACAGCTCACTATTAATGAGGTAAAACAAATTATAAGAGAATTACAAATCTTACCTGCTTCAGATTTATATGAAACTAACAAAGCGGTGATGACCAAACTGTCTAACGGTTTTAAATTTAAACGTGAAGATCGCAGCCAAAAAGACATTTGGATATACCTCATAGACTACAGCAAAAAAAATAACAACACCTATAAGATCGTCAATCAATTAGAAATTGAAGGGACCCATAAACGGATTCCAGATGGTATTTTATATATCAATGGATTACCAGTGGTGGTATTTGAATTTAAAACTTCTATTAAAGAAAATGTAACTATATGGAATGCATTTGAGCAATTAACAGTGCGATATAAAAGAGACATTCCAGAGTTATTTAAGTACAATGCATTTTGTGTTATTAGTGATGGTGTTAATACTAAAGCAGGTTCTTTTTTTGCTTCGTATGAGTTTTTTTATGCTTGGCGTAAAATAGAAAACTCAACAACTGAGGTGGATGGAATAGATTCAATGTTTACTTTAATCAATGGCATGTTTCATCAGGATCGTTTAAGAGACATTATTAAAAACTTTATTTACATGCCAGATTCCTCTAAAAAGGATGAGAAGATTTTGGCACGCTATCCACAGTATTATGCAGCTAATAAACTTTATAAAAATATTATAGCCCATCAAAAGCCAGAGGGAGATGGTAAGGGTGGGACCTATTTTGGAGCTACAGGTTGTGGTAAGAGTTTTACCATGTTGTTTTTAACGCGTTTGTTGATGAAGTCGATTCATTTTTCAAGTCCAACCATTGTATTAATAACAGACAGAACAGATTTAGATGACCAGCTATCAGGTCAGTTTACCAATGCCAAAGGTTTTATAGGTGATAATTTTATAAAGAGTGTAGAAAGCCGTTCAGAGTTAAGAACCTTTCTACAAGACCGCCAAAGTGGTGGTGTATTTTTAACCACCATACATAAATTTACAGAGGATACCCAGTTGCTAACCGATAGGACTAATGTGGTTTGTATTTCTGATGAAGCGCATAGGAGTCAAGTTAATTTAGATCAAAAAATAAGAGTTACAGAAAAAGGTGTAGTAAAATCATATGGATTTGCAAAATACCTGCACGATTCGTTACCAAATGCAACCTACGTTGGATTTACTGGAACACCAATAGATGCTACTTTAGATGTGTTTGGTGATATTGTAGACGCCTATACCATGACAGAATCTGTAAGAGATGAAATAACTGTTCGTATTGTATACGAAGGTCGAGCTGCTAAAGTGCTTCTTAAAAATGAAAAACTGTATGAGATAGAAGAATATTATAATCAAGTAGCCGAAGAAGGTGCTAGTGACTATCAAATAGAAGAAAGTAAAAAGGCGACAACAAACATGAACAGTATTTTAGGCGATCCTGATCGTTTAAAAGCCACGGCAGAAGACTTTGTGAATCATTATGAAAGTAGAGTGAGTGAGGGAGCTACGGTGAAAGGAAAAGCCATGTTTGTGTGTAGTAGTCGACAAATTGCTTACGAGTTTTATCAAAATGTGATTGCTTTACGTCCAGAATGGGCAGAAATTAAAATAGCAGAGGAAGGAGCTGAATTAACAGATAAGGAGAAGCGTGAGATAAAACCAATAGAACGCATTAAGATGATCATGACCAGGGGCAAAGATGATCCTAAAGACATGTATGAGGCGCTAGGGACTAAAGACTACCGAAAGGAACTGGATAGGCAATTTAAAAGTGAAAAGTCTAACTTCAAAATCGCCATTCTTGTCGATATGTGGTTAACAGGATTTGATGTTCCATTTTTAGATACTATTTACATCGATAAGCCTATTCAACAACATAATCTTATACAAACTATATCACGTGTTAATAGAACATTTAAAGGCAAAAATAAGGGGCTAGTTGTCGATTATATTGGTATTAAAAAGCAAATGAATTTAGCTTTAGCTCAATATAATAAAGCAGATGGTCAAAACTTCGAGGATATAGAACAGTCCATTATCGTGGTGAAAGATAATCTCGATTTATTACATAAGACATTTCATACGTTTGATGCTAAAGGCTACTTCATTGGTAATGCTTTGGAGCAACTCAATACTTTAAATAAAGCAGCAGAGTTTGTCCAACTCACAGAAGATTTAGAGAAGCGTTTTATGTTTATTGTAAAGCGATTAAAGGCGGCTTATGATATTTGCTCGGGTAGTGGTGAAATTTCTGAAGACGAAAAAGATTACATCCATTTTTATTTAGCGGTAAGATCCATTGTTTTTAAACTTACTAAGGGCGATGCACCAGATACAGCACAGATGAATGCTAAAGTAAAAGAAATGATTAAGAACGCACTAGCTAGTGATGGCGTTGAAGAAATTTTCAAACTTGGAGAAGAAGATGGTAAGGAATATGACATTTTTGATGATTCTTACTTAGCAAAACTCGAAAAAATTAAACTACCTAACACAAAAATTAAGCTCTTGCAACAACTTCTTGCTAAAGCTATTGGCGATTTAAAAAAAGTGAATAAAGTTAAGGGTACAGATTTTTCAAAAAAAATGCAGGCACTTGTCGAACGCTATAATGAACGTAATGAAGATGATGTGTTAAGGAGCGAAGTTTTAGAAGACTTTACCGATGAGATTATAGATTTATATCATGCTATAAAAAAAGAACGAGGCTCTTTTAAGGATCTAGGTATTGATTTTGAAGAAAAAGCATTTTATGATATTTTAAAAGAACTTTGCACTAAATATGACTTTACTTATCCAGAGGATAAACTCATTCTTCTAGCGCAAAAAGTAAAAGCTGTGGTTGATGATAAGGCCAAATTTACTGATTGGAGTAAACGCTCAGACATCAAAGCAGAACTGAAAGTTGACCTCATTATTCTATTAGCTGAAAATGGTTACCCACCTGTAGATAGAGATGAAGTTTATAAAGAGATTTTTGAACAGGCGGAGAATTTTAAGAAGTATAATTGAATGTTCAAAATAAATTGAGACGGAATTGAAAGAAAAACTTGTTAAAAAGTTTGAATCTACTTATAACTACTATCATGAAAATAATTGTATTTATACTGAAATTGCCTACATAGAATCTCCGAAAGATAGCCTTAAACGATTATGTGCTATTTTAAATGTAAATGCTAATTATCAACGGAAATAGATATTTTCGTTTCAACTAATACACAACCTGACACCACAAAACATGAAAGTATTATCAATAGAAATAATGAGTAATTCAGCAGGGATGTTGATTATAGATGGAGATCAAAGCACCTATTCTGTGATAAACCTTGGAAAACTATTATCAATTCCAAAAGCAGACAGCTCCATAAAAGACATCATTGAATTTCAAACTAATTTCTCTATACATCTCCAAAATCAAGATATTGATAGAGTTGTTTTATGCGAAGGGGGGAATGACTCAAAAAAAATGAGAGTCAGAATGGAATTTGCAGTGCTTAGTGAATGTGAAAAGCAATCTATTGACTATAAAACCTATCCTACAGGCTCTTGCACAAGATTAATTAACTCGACTTACAAAAAAGAGACTGGACGAGAATTTTCAGATGATTTAGTTAAAAATGCTTTACCTAAATACATGGGGAAAGCACTTGTTGCAGGCTGGAGATTTTTAGAATAAAGGAAAGCAGAATAATAGAAAATAAGAATTTTATCTTTCAAAAATTGGGTCTCTTCCTGATAGTGGTCAATTCTATTCCTTTACCTCATTTGACTCCACACTCAACAGAAATGTTTTTGTTTAGGGTTGTGGGTTTAATTTGATATAACACCTTCTTAGCTAAACCAAGAAGGCTATCACCATGATTTAACTCACATCCAAGAGGGAATAAATAGGGGATAGGTCAGTTAAAAAGGGAATTGTTTTTGTAGAAATAGTTATCGATGGAATAGAGATCAAATCTTCTCGTTCATGGGGTTTATTTGAAAGTTAACTAAATCCAAGGGCTACACGTGAGGCTACACGTATGAGAATAAAAAAATCCCAAAACCTTATGTATAAAGGGATTGGGATTTAGGAAGTGATCGCGACAGCCCCCTAAGCCTCGGGGGAACGTGTCCACAAACGAAGGTAAAAAAATCCTAAACCTTCGATTAAAATAGGCTTAGGATTGTTAAAAGTGATTGCGACAGCCCCGAAGCCTCGGGGGAACATGTGGACAAACGAAGGTAAAAAAAATCCCAAAACCTTATGTATAAAGGGATTGGGATTTAGGAAGTGATCGCGACAGCCCCGAAGCCTCGGGGGAACCTGTGGACAAACGAAGATAAAAAAATCCCAAAACCTTATGTATAAAGGGATTGGGATTTAGGAAGTGATCGCGACAGCCCCGAAGCCTCGGGGGAACGTGTGGACAAACGAAGGTAAAAAAAAATCCCAAAACCTTATGTATAAAGGGATTGGGATTTGGGAAGTGATCGCGACAGCCCCGAAGCCTCGGGGGAACGTGTGGACAAACGAAGGTAAAAAAAAATCCCAAAACCTTATGTATAAAGGGATTGGGATTTAGGAAGTGATCGCGACAGCCCCGAAGCCTCGGGGGAACCTGTGGACAAACGAAGATAAAAAAATCTCAAAACCTTATGTATAAAGGGATTGGGATTTAGGAAGTGATCGCGACAGCCCCGAAGCCTCGGGGGAACCTGTGGACAAACGAAGATAAAAAAATCCAAAAACCTTATGTATAAAGGGATTGGGATTTAGGAAGTGATCGCGACAGGATTCGAACCTGTGACCGTCTGCTTAGAAGGCAGATGCTCTATCCAACTGAGCTACGCGACCTTATTTTTGCGAGTGCAAATATAGAAATTATCTTCTTTTACGCAACTATACTTTCCTTTTTTTAAAATAAAAAAGCCCCACGTCTGTGAGGCTTTAAAATAGGTTAAAAGAAACTTATTTTGCAGTTTTCATTCCATCTTCAATCATTCCGAAGAATTGATCTAGTTTAGGAAGAATAACAATACGTGTTCTTCTGTTTTTAGCTTGTCCAGCTTCAGTATCATTATTAGCGACTGGAATATACTCTCCGCGACCAGCTGCCGTCATTCTCTTAGGATCTACGTTGTATTCGTCTTGTAAGATTCTTACAACTGCAGTAGCACGTTTTGTACTTAAGTCCCAGTTGTCCTCGATATTGGTTCTTGAGATAGGATCATCATCAGTATGACCTTCTACCATAAACTCAAAGTCTTTTTTATCGTTAACAACAGTGGCCACTTTACCCAAAACTCTCTTAGCTTCGTTGGTCACTTTAAATTGTCCACTTCCAAACAATAACTTGTCAGAAATTGAAACAAAAACAACACCTTTTTCTACATTGATTTGGATATCCTCATCATTGATGTTACCCAAAGCTCCTTTAAGACTAGTCACTAAGGCTAAGGTTACGCTATCTTTTTTATTGATAGCATCTCTCATTGTTTTAATTTGAAGATCTTTTTCCTTCATACTTTCTAAAGAACGTTCTAGATTTTCTGCTCCTTTTTTAGAAATAGTAGCAAAATCTCCAGTGGTGTTCAATAAAGCTGAATTTGTATTCTCCAGTGTTTTAATTTGACTTTGATATGAACTCATCATATTTTTTTTCTCGTCTTCACAAGCGGAAAGCTTCATTTCGGCAGTTTTCAACTCATCTTGAGTGGTCTCAAACATACCTTCCATTTCTGCAAATTTCTTGTTAGAAACACAAGATGTCATTAAGACTCCTGCAAATGCGATAGCAAATAATTTTTTCATGGGTTTAATTTTAATTAAGTTATTCAAATTTAATGTCTGTTAAGTAGTAAATAGTAGGCTTAACAATTATTTATTAATCATTTTTAACCTGCTAAACTCTTTTATTTTTAATACAAAACTATGCCAAACTATGCTCCTAACAAGAAAATTTTGTTTCTTTTTTGGGAGCTGTTGGCGCTTTTCTATCAAATCTCTAAATTTCGAATAGAAACTTAGATGTGCTCTAAAGATAGCAAAAAAATGTGAAAATTTTCCTTGTGTTAAAAAACGAAGTCCTGCGATCCCATCTAAGAGCATTCTAACAAATAAAATAGGGTAGGGGTTTCTATCTGAATTTTTTAAGATGGAACTTAAAGAGTTTCTGAAATTTAAAAAGGTTTTGTAAGAACTAGAGCTCGAAAGCGTGCCTCCACCTTGATGAAAAACTTCACTTTTATAGGTATACATAATGGAGAACCCCAAGTTTTTAAGTCTCCAGCACAAATCGATTTCTTCTTGGTGTGCAAAATAGCTTTCATCAAATCCATCCGCAAGTTCAAAACACTCTTTTCTTATCGCTAAACAAGCTCCGCTAGCCCAGAATACCTCAACTTCAGTATCATACTGACCCGTGTCTTCTTCAATAGAATCAAAAATTCTTCCTCTGCAAAAGGGATAACCCAACGCATCAATAAACCCACCGGCAGCGCCTGCATAATCAAAATTCTTTGGATGTTGCATGGATTTTATTTTGGGCTGTATTGCAGCAATAGATGGATTGGAGGCAAATAATTCTAAAAACGGGCTCAGCCAACCTTTAGTCACCTTGACGTCGTTGTTTAATAAGACATAAATATCTTCTTCTACATAATTTAAAGCCTGGTTATATCCTCCTGCAAAGCCTAAATTGGTCGTGTTTTTTAAAACCACAACTTCGGGAAACTGCTGAGTTAAAAGCTCTAGTGATCCATCTGTAGACGCATTATCGGCCACGTAGACTTTGGCCTCTGCAGAATGGGTGAGCACCGAAGCTAAATACGTTTCGAGAAGTGCCTTTCCATTCCAATTCAAAACAACAACAGCAATATCCATATATGAAGTTATAACGAAGGAAGATCCTTCAAGAAAATATAAGTTTGACGTTCGTAGTCCATCTTGCAAAAATAATGATTCATACCATTGGTAATCATCAATAAGTCGGCTTTAAGGGCTAGATTATACCTTGCAATTTGATCAAAAGTGTCTTGATCAATTTTAATATGTGGGGCTTTGCATTCTACAATAAGCTTTATGTCTCCATCGGTTTTAAAGGCAACGATATCATAGCGTTTGGAGATCCCATTTAGGTTGATTTTTCGCTCTTCATTGAGAAGAGAGGTAGAGTAATTTTTTTCTGAAATCAAAAACTGAACGCAGTGTTGTCTTACCCATTCCTCTGGAGTTAAGATCAAATATCTTTTCCTCAATATCGAAAATATAGAAGGTTTATTTTCTTTACTTTTGATTTTGAATGAATAGTCTGGAAAGTTCAATCTTTGCATAGACCAAAGAAACAAAATTGAATTAAATTGAAGTCAACCAAGCATGAAGGATTTTAAATCTATTATTTCAGATATCGATCAACGTAAGTTTGCACCCATTTATTTCTTAGTGGGAGAAAAGGAAACTTTTTTTGTGGACCTTATTGCTGAGAAAATTGAAGCCACAGTCCTTACTGAGGACGAAAAGGCCTTTAACCAAAGCATTCTTTACGGAAAAGATGTGACCATCAACGATGTTGTAGGCCAAGCCAAACAATACCCTATGATGGCCGATCATCGAGTTATTATTGTTAGAGAGGCTCAATCTCTGTTGAAAAATATCGACACTTTGTCGTCTTATGTAGAGCATCCACAGCAAAACACAATTTTGGTCTTTTGTGTGAAGTATAAAAAAATGGATGGGAGACAAAAGATTACCAAATTGCTTAAAAAGTCTGCGGTCTATTTTGAGACTAAACCCATGTATGACGATAAGGTCCCTCAATGGATTTCCGAAACACTTTCCACTTCTGGATATACTATTGCTCCTAAAGCTTCTGAAATGCTGGTTGAGTTTTTAGGAAATAATTTGTCTCATATTTATAAAGAACTCGAAAAGCTCCAGGATATACTTCCTAAAGGCGCAAAAATAACACCAGAGCTAATCGAAGAAAATATAGGAATCAGTAAAGATTTCAATAATTTTGAATTGACCAAGGCTATAGGTATAAAAGATGAAGTGAAAGCACAACGTATAGTGGCTTACTTTTCTCAAAGTCCTAAAAACCACCCAATCATATTAACGACAGCTCAACTTAATTCCTTTTTTAGTAAATTATTGAGATACCATGCCCTTAAAGATAAATCGCAATATGCCGCGAGTTCTGCTCTAGGCGTCAATCCTTATTTTGTAAAAGATTATAGTTTTGCGGCCCAAAAGTATTCTATGAAAAAGGCGAGTCAGGCGATAGCCTTAATACGGGAAGTCGATATGAAAAGTAAAGGCGTTAATTCCAACCAGATCCCACCTGGGGACCTGTTGAAGGAATTACTCGTTAAGTTGATGCGCTAAGACTTTGCTTTTAACGCGTCTATTTTTTTACCCACATCATCTGCTTCTTTTAATTTAGCATCCGATTGTTGGCGATTGCTTTTAGATAAATCGAAAGCCTCTTTTTGAAGCTTTTTATACTGATCTTGAAGTTTTTCTAAGTCAGTTTTCTTTTTAAATAATCCAAACATAAAATTCTTTTTTTGAAATATAACATCCTTTGTTTAATCGTGAAGAGATCTTGATTAAGACTTAACTAAAGATTATGGGCTGATAAGTATTAAGTTTATTTAACCCATAATATTATAGCCACCATCGACATGTCTTATTTCGCCAGTAGTTCGCCCTTTCGGTCTTAGTAAATTTAAAACTTCAAAAGCAAGATCTTCAGGCAAAGCATTTCCCAGTGGACTTTTGCGATGAGCAAATTCTACATCTTTTTCATTTAGGGTAGCATTACCTGCTTTGCTTCCCATATAGGGTGAAAACCGAATGCAATTGACACGAGTGCCATTTTTTCTTCCCATTTCATCGGCTAGTTCCACAGTGATGCGTTCTAAAGCAGCTTTAGCGATACTGATATTTCGATAGGGGTGGAAAGTCACTTTGGAAGCTGCGATATAACTTAACGAACAGATTGAAGCGTCGGCATTCAGTAAATTATTTTTAAACAAATGACTGGTTAGGCTTATTAACGAGTAGGCCGAGACTTCCATAGCATCACAAAACTCTTGAAAAGTGACATCTAGCAAAGGCTTGACGACTTTGTTTCTGATGGTTTTATCCATAGCGATGGCATGAAGAAACCCGTCGAGTTTAATGTTTTTTGATTTTAGTTTATCGCAAAACTCTTGGATGCTCGCTTCTAAGGAAACGTCTAAAATCTCTGTCATGGTGTCTTTTCCCAATTCTTGGTGGACACTATCTTGAAAATCTTTAAAAGTATGATCAAGAAAAGATTTAGCCTTGTCGGATAGGTTGTCGTGAAATTGACTTACGCCTAGTCCAGTGCAAATAACTTGTCCACCGTTTTCTTTTATCTTTTTAGCCACGTACATGGCTAAGGAATGTTCGTCTGCGATTCCTGTGATGAGATAGGTTTTACCTGTAAGCATTTATTTTATTTTTTTAAATTACCATTTGTATAATGCAGTTCCCCAAGTCCAACCAGCTCCAACGGCTGCAAAAAGAAGTAAATCATCTTTTTTGAAGCGATTAGCCTTGTGCACTTCATCTAGAACTAGGGGAATAGTTGCTCCAGAGGTATTAGCATACCTATCCATGTTGGTCATGACTTTCTCGAAAGGCATATCGATTTTTTTAGCAATCGTTTTTAAAATACCAATACTAGGTTGGTGGGGGATCATAAAACTAACGTCGTCAATAGAGGTATTGGTTTTTTGAAGAAGCTCTTGGATAGATTCTGGAACTACCTTAGTTGCCGTATCGAAAACCTCTTTACCGTTCATATGAAAATAATGCATACCCTTTTCTAGTGTTTCTTTAGAGGCAGGAGTTTCGGAGCCACCACCAAGAACCGTAAAGTGTTCTTTTCCACGACCATCAGAATGTAAGTCGAAGTCGATAAACCCTTTATCTTCATCGGTTTTGCTTAATACTAAAGCACCAGCGCCATCTCCAAAAAATACGGAATCTCGACGATTCCAATCGATGATATTAGAAAAGGTATCTGCGCCTATAACTAGGACGTTGTTATAAACGTTATTTTTTACAAATTGATAGCCTACAGAAATAGTAAACAAAGCTCCAGAACATACCGCAGCAACATCAAAAGCAACTGCCTTATAGGCTTTCATTTTTTCCTGAACAAAACAAGCACAAGACGGTGCTTGACGGTCTGGGGTGGTAGTGGCAACGATAATTAAATCGATATCCTTTACTTCAAGATTGGCATTTTTAACAGCCTCCAGCCCAGCTTTATAAGCTAGGTCGCTCGTGGCCTCACCATCTACAATTCGTCTTTCTTTTATTCCTAATTTTGAATAAATCCACTCATCTGAAGATCCGACCTTTTCAAAAAAGGAATTGGGAACTACTTTCTCAGGAACATAAGCCCCAGTTCCGCTTATAAATACGTTTGGCATATAATTGATTTTATTCTTAAACGATGAAATTAAGTTTTTTAATCACTTTTTAAAATAAAAACAAAAGAAGTCTTATTATTTTAACATTTATTAATCTGTAAGTCTTAGGATTCGAACAGGTCTGAAGATAGGTAGCGATCTCCTCTATCGCAAATGATGCTAACCACAACCCCAGTATCTAAACTTTCGCAGAGTTTAACAGCCGCAGCAGTTGCTCCTCCCGAACTCATTCCTGAGAAAATACCTTCTTTTTCGGCAAGATACCTCGCCATTTTTTTGGCCTCCTCTTCACTGACTTCATAAATATGATCTACCCGATTAGGATCATAGATTTTTGGCAGGTATTCATCTGGCCATTTTCGAATTCCAGAAATCTTTGCGCCTTCAGCAGGGTGGACACCAATGAGTTGTATGTCTTTATTTTTTTCTTTTAGAAATCTTGAAGTCCCCATAATGGTTCCTGTGGTTCCCATGGAAGACACAAAGTGAGTTACTTTATGGTTGGTATCTTCCCAAACTTCTGGTCCTGTTGACTTGTAGTGAGCTTTCCAGTTATCTTCGTTAGCGAACTGGTTGAACATATAGTAATTACCAGTTTTCATCTTTTCTTCGGCATAATCTCTAGAATACATTATGCCTTTCTCACCATCTGTAAGGGTAACTTTCGCCCCATAAGCTTTCATGGTTTGCACACGTTCTATTGTTGCATTTTCGGGCATGACCAATTCTATATCCAACCCAAAAATACTAGCAACCATCGCCAATGCAATACCCGTATTTCCACTAGTGGGTTCAATAAGTTTCGTAGTCTTGTCGATATCTCCGCGTTCTAAAGCAGATTTTATCATGTTGTAGGCCGCTCTATCCTTCACACTCCCTCCAGGATTTTGTCCTTCGAGTTTAAGGTATAGTTTAACGTTTGGGTTTTTGACCAAGGTTTTGGTTTCCACTAGTGGGGTATTCCCAATTAACTCTAATATACTTCGACTCATGCTTTTTTATTTTCGTTGATTTTATCCATAGACTTATGAGTTACTCTAGAATTTTCGGCAACCGATTTGGTTAACCATACGTTACCGCCTATCGTAGACCCTTCACCTACAACGGTATCTCCTCCTAAAATGGTGGCATTGGCATATATGGTTACATCGCTTTTAATAGTTGGGTGTCTCTTTTTATTTTTCATCTCTTTACTTACCAATAAAGCCCCTAGGGTAACCCCTTGATAAACTTTTACGCGATCTTCAATCACACAGGTTTCACCAATCACTACTCCTGTGGCATGGTCTATAAAAAAAGGATTCCCAATTTTAGCTCCAGGATTGATATCGGTACCGGTTTGGGTATGGGCACATTCAGACATTAATCTAGGAACCAAGGGTAGCCCAAATTCCAATAGTGCATTACTTAACCTATAAATCGCTATGGCGTAAAATCCAGGGTAAGCCAAGTAGACTTCTTCAAGTGAATTGGCTGCTGGATCATTTTCCTTAATAAAGCAGGCATCTTTATTCAACTTTTTTAGAATAGCCGGGAGCTTACTCATAAAGTCGGTCCAGATTTCCCGGCACGGGTCTTCTTCCTTGAAGCAAACTAAATCTGCTAAGGTTTTAAATTGCTCCTCCAATTCGTCCATACCTGAAGCAACATCAGTATTTTTATCGAATAAGGTCAGAAACAATTGTTTTGTGAATTCTCCAGTTTTACTTTTTATCATGTAGATATTACAGACCTTAGCTTTCTCAGCTTTTATCTCTTCAATAATATCCTGTTTTAATACTAATGGCATAGCGATGTTGTATTTCCACAAAATTAGACTTTTATGTATGCCTTTATGTTTTAAAAATGTGAAATTAATAGAGAACCTCCCAAGGCTTAATCCTTCAAATTTAATTTTACTTTATAAGTCCTTGATCTATTAAAATGATTTAAATTCTGACCTTTGCCAAAAAAATAAATGCCTAAAGTATTAATCATAGGTGCAGGCTTAAGTGGTTTATCGACTGCTTATGCCTTGAGAAATTCCAACTTTGACGTCGAAATTCTTGAGGCCAGACCAAGACTTGGCGGTCGTATTTTTACTCTTGAAAAAGAAAATAGCCAGCTAGAAATGGGAGCAACCTGGTTTGGTCCCCAGCATACAAGTTTAATTCAATTGATAAAAGAATTGAACATTCCTTTTAAAACGCAAGATAATGGTGCCGAAGCAGTTTATGATTTTAGACCAAAGGGAAATATAGAACGTTTTCAAATCCCCTCCCAAGGTACAGCCACCTATAAGTTTAATCATGGAACCTCTCATCTTATAGAGACTTTGGCAGAAGCTTCAGGAGCTAAAATTCATTTTGATGAAGTTGTTGATTCAATTTCTGTAGATGAGTCTGTAAAAGTTTCCACTAGCACTAGTGTTTTTGAGGCAGATTACCTCGTGTTAAGTATTCCCACTCAGGTGATTTCAGATAGCATAGAGTTTAAGCCTAAACTTTCAGAGACTTTCAACCAGCTTCTACAAAATACTCATACCTGGATGTCAGACTCCATTAAATTCAGCATGGCTTATGAAGATGCTTTTTGGAAAAGTCAACAGTTTATTGGCACTTTAATGAGCCCCCATCAAATTATCCAAGAAATGTACGATCACAGCACTATCGAAGGGGATCAAAACGCTTTGGTTGGCTTTTTAAATTCTAACTATTCCAATTTAAATTCGGAAGAAAGAAAAGAAAAGGTGACTCGTCTATTAGAAAGTTATTTTCCAGAAAAGGAAAGGCGACTAAAAGCTTATGCAGATGTAAACTGGCGTAATGAACCTTATACTATACCGAAAAATGCGAAAAGCTTAGTGCCACATCAAAATAATGGAAACCCTCAACTCAGAGACTCTTTATTTGATAATCGATTGTTTTTTTCAGCTTCAGAAACCGCACAACAAACCCCAGGATATATGGATGGAGCAGTGCACCGAGGAACAGAAGTCGCAGATTCTCTACTGAACCTATCGGTTTGAAAGTTTTGAATTGATTTCCGAGATTTTTTCTAAAAGAAATAAATAATCTTCTCGACGAGCGACGAAATCTAAGTCCGAAATATCAATGATTTTTACATCGATCTTATTTTGAGAGTTGAAGAAATTCAAATAGCCTTCGTGGATACGTCTCAAATAATCTGGAGTTATATTTTGCTCATAATCTCTCCCTCTCTTTTGAATATTTTTAAGCAATCGCTCGGTATTTTGATAGAGATATACGTATACATCGGGTTTCGGGACATCGCTATACATAATTGTAAAGATTTTCTTGTAGAGTGCGTATTCGTCCTCTTGTAAGGTAACCTTTGAGAAAATAAGTGATTTATTGGGGTTGTAATCTGAAATGGCGAAATCTGAAAATAAATCCAACTGAGATATATCATCCATCAGTTGTTGATGGCGATCTGCTAAAAATGACATTTCCAAAGGAAAAGCAAATCGAGCCTGATCTTCATAGAACTTTGGTAAAAAGGGATTGTCTTTAAAACGTTCCAAAATCAATTTTCCATTGAAGTCTTCAGCAATCATTTCTGCTAAGCTCGTCTTTCCTGAACCAATATTTCCTTCTATGGTTAGATAGCTAACTTGCCTGAATTTAGATATTTTGGTATCTAATTGATCTGTTATCAATTCTACAGAAGAAGTATCTGATGTAGATTTAACCAAATCTATGATGTTTCGACCTAATTTGGGATGTATTATCTCGGGGGCAATATCCGCCAAAGGATAAAGTACAAATTTTCGTTCAGCTAGTCTGGGATGTGGAATTATTAAGCTTTCTGTTTCGATAGTTGTGTCGTCATAAAAAATAATGTCTAAGTCTATAGTTCTAGCTTGGTAACCTTTATCTTTTATGCGTATTCTGCCAAGTTCTACTTCTATGTTGAGTAATTCTTCTAAAGTATCTTCTGCAGAATATCTAGTTTCAACTTCTATAACAGCATTCAAAAAATCATCTCCCTCAAAACCTAGGGCTGGTGTTTTGTAGACTTTAGAAACTTTTGTGACGTCGCCGATGCGATCATATATACGATCTATCGCTTTGCGGAGCCAATGCAGTTTATCGCCTCGGTTGCTTCCTAAAGCAATATATGTGGTGGTTTTAAGATTCAATTTTTAAGAAAATTTTAATACTTATTAATTAACAATCTACTGCTTGTTTTGTGCTTTAGCATCTATTTGCAGCTTAAATTTGTCGCAAAGGTAAATATCAAATCCAATATATTTGACAGCATTACAAAAACTTTCAGCAGGACGCATTTATCTTATTCTTGCGGCTCTTTTCATTACATCTTTAGTGGTTTCCAATCTTATCTTCCAGAAGTTTTTTTACTGGGATTTTTTCGGAATTTATAGATTTGAAATATCGGTAGGAGTACTTCCTTATCCTATTACTTTCCTTATTACGGATACTATAAGTGAGATTTATGGAAAAAAGAAAGCCAATCAAGTGGTGACCCTAGGAATTTTCGCTTCGGTGTTTTCTCTATTGATTATTCTACTAGCTAATGCCGTTCCCTCAGTGCCTTGGTCACCAATTGGAGATGAAGTGTTTAGTAATGTTTTTGGCGCTACTGCTATAGCTGTAGGTGCATCTATGATGGCTTATTTGCTTGCTCAATATGTTGATATTTATGTCTATCACTTTTGGAAAAAGGTGACTAAAGGAAAGCATCTGTGGTTGAGAAATAATTTTTCCACCTTCTGTTCTCAATTTGTAGATACCTTCGCCGTGATTTTTCTTTTAAGTGTTTTTGGTGAATTGGATTGGTCCTTATTCGGTGGACTGCTCCTCAGTGGTTTCTTGTTCAAAGCGCTTATTGCTTTGCTAGATACTCCACTATTATATCTGTCTGTCTATCTTTTTAGAAAGAAATTCAATCTAAAACAAGGTGAGGAATTACCTGATTCTGAAAGTCTTTGAAAGATTAAACACTTCTAAATTTTAATTCTTTTTTTAGGATATCTTAGAATGCAATGTTTAATTTTAGCTTCAAATTCATATAATGAAAAAAGCATTCAAAATTATAGGCATTGTAATTCTAATCCTGGTTATTGGTTTATTTCTGACTCCCATTTTATTCAAAGGAAGTCTTGAAAAAATGGTAAAGAAAGCAGCCAATGATAATGTTAATGCTCAAGTGGAATGGTCATCTCTCAATTTGAGTCTCTTTAGAAATTTTCCTAATGCCAGTCTAAGCTTCGAAGATTTGAGTCTTATTAATCAAGCTCCTTTTGAAGGAGATACTTTAGTGTATGCCAAGGATTTCAATATATCAATGGGCGTTATGCAACTTTTTAAAGACGAAGGCTTAAGCATAGATGAAATCTATCTGAATGAAGCTTTTATCAATGTAAAAGTAGATTCATTGGGGAATGCCAATTACGATATCGCCAAATCGACCGATGCTAAACAAGAAACCACAGCTACTAAAACGGAGAGTAAACCCTTTCAATTGAATCTAAGTCACTACGAAATCAATTCATCTCGAATAAATTATCTAGACGAAAGTGGTAATATATTTTTGAGACTAAATGAGTTTAGCCATAGCGGTGATGGTAATTTTGAAGCCTCAGTTTTTACGTTAAAAACACAGACAGATTCCAAAGTTTCTTTTGATTTTGACGGAACCAACTATTTGAATAATAATTCTCTAGTTCTGGATGCCGACTTGAATATTGATTTGGAAAACATGAAATTTTCATTTTTAGAAAATGAAGCTATTGTGAATCAATTACCGCTCAAATTTGAAGGCTACGTCCAAACCTTCGATGATTATAATGATATCGACATACAATTCTCTACGCCATCCTCAGATTTCAAAAATTTTCTAGCACTAATTCCTGAAGCCTATGCTTCAAATCTTGATGGAGTCACAACTACTGGTGATTTCCAATTGAATGGGATTATTAAGGGTAAAGTAGATGAAACGTATATCCCTACTTTGGATATCTCTGCTTCTAGTGATAATGCCTCTTTCCAATATCCAGATTTAGCTAAAAAAGTTGAGGATATTTCTTTGGACATCAGAATTCAAAACGAAACAGGACTTGTTGAAGATACCTTTATCAATTTCAACACTGTTGACTTCAGAATAGATCAAGACCGGTTTGCAGGAAGTGGATCGGTTAAAAACCTCACCACAAATATGTTGGTAGATCTCAAAATGAAAGGGAGATTGAATCTAGCAAATCTTAAAAAAGCCTATCCTGTAGATATCGAGCAAGATCTAAGTGGGATTTTAGATGCGGATCTAACGACTAATTTTGATATGAACTCCATAGAACGAGAAGCTTACGAAAATGTAAAGGCACAGGGTTCTATGAAGCTATCTAAGTTTGATTATGAGTCTCCAGACTTAGCTGAAGTGATTCATGTTGAGGTCGCCACCGTCAACTTTACAACGAATGATATCCAATTGAATAGTTTTGAAATGACAGCAGGCTCTACTGACCTTCAGATGAAAGGAGATTTGAGTAATCTTATGGGATTTGCATTTTCAGATAAACCCCTTCAAGGAACTTTTAATGCGACTTCTACCAACTTTAATATTGCTGATTTTATGGTAGAGAGTGAAGTTGGTGATAAGACATCAGATTCTGAAAATTCGGCTACCGAAACAGCCAGTACTGGATCTGAAGGCAGAGTAGAAGCTATAAAAATTCCAGATTTTTTGGATATTGTCTTAAACTTCAATGCTAAAACTGTCATTTATGACAACTTAACTTTAAAAAATGCTAAAGGGAGTCTAGCCTTAAAAAACGAAAGTGCCATCCTTAAGAATGTAAATGCCGATATTTTTGGAGGAAGCATAAATCTTGATGGGAAAGTCACGACTTCAGGCGTTCCTAATTTCGATATGAAATTGGGCTTAAACACCATCAAAATTATAGAAGCTTTTCAGCAAATGGAATTGATTAAAGGTTTAGCACCTATTGCACAAGCCCTAAATGGGGTAGCGAGTACAACAATTAATCTAAATGGAAATCTCACAAAAGATTTGATGCCCATTTATACTTCATTAGCAGGAAGTGCTCTCGCGAATATCTTAAGTGCAGAGGTAGAAGAAGGTAAGATGCCTTTAATCTCTAAGTTGAACAGTCAGTTTGAGGTGTTAAACTTCGATAAACTGAAAGTAAAGGATCTAGTCGCTAAACTAAATTTCAAAAATGGAGCAATTAATGCAGATGATTTTGATTTCAACTTGGACGATGTAAAGGTTGATGTTTCAGGAAGTCACTCGTTTGATAACACGATGAATTACAATCTTAGTTTCAATGTTCCTGCAAAATATTTTGGAAAGGAAGTAGGAGGTCAGCTTGCTCAATTGAGCAATACCGATCTTAGCCAATTGAATGTTGATGTTCCAGTTGGATTAACGGGAACTTTTTCCAATCCAAAGATCCAGTTAAATATGCAAAATGCTATTAAAGATCTAACCTCTAAGATTGTGGATGCTCAAAAAGAAAAAGCAACTAACGCCATTAAAGATAAAATTGGCGATGAAATTAATAATTTGTTAGGTGGCGATGGAAATCAAAAGGACTCCACAAAAACCCAACAAGAGGATGTAAAGGATAAAGTGAAAGATATCTTGGGCGGTATTCTTAAAAAGAAAAAAGATAATTAAAAATGAAACTTATTGAATTATCAGTGAACTACTTAGCTTTTATAAGTGCTTAATTTTGAAGTGAATTTGATAAAAAATAAAACGCAATTTCTAATCATCTTTTTAATGTTCAACTCTATTTGTTCTATGAAGGCTAATCAGTATCATACCTATCCAGACTCTATTAAAAAAGAAATAGAGCTTGCTCTAGACTATTTTCCTCAATTGGAAAATGTAACTATTACTTTTAAATTTAAGTCGGATATTAAAAAATCCACGATGCAAGCTCAGCCTGATTTTAAAAGTCTGCTTACCCCAATGAAAAAGCGTAAATACTATATATTTATTAGTGAAAAGTTTAAAATATCTGGTAAAGAATTTAAGACAGTCAATATACCTTCAGAGATCATTACGGGATGGATTGGCCATGAATTGGGTCATATTTTGGACTATCAAGAAAGAGGGACGTTCAATCTAGTTTGGTTTGGAATAAAATACTTGTATCTGGAGAATCATATCATAGATGCTGAGCGATCGGCAGATACTTTTGCAGTCAATCAAGGGATGGAAGATTATATTTTGAAAACCAAAAATTTCATCTTAAATCATGCAGATATTGATCCAGATTATAAAAAGAGGATAAAGCAATACTATTTATCCCCAGAAGAAATTATGCAAATAGTTCAAGATCGCTAATTGGAATTAGTGGTTTTTTACAAAATTCTCCCATTCAGAGAATTTTTCTTCATTCATGACACGTTCCATTTTTACTTGTCCACCTTTCTTTTTGTTTCTTGCACTCCAGTCATGAAAAATAGTGGGATCAATGAGATGAACTTTAACGCCGTTAAGGGCTTTAGTTCTTGCAACTTCATAATTCTTATTGGCAGATTTTAAACTATCATCAAGTGCTTTAGCTATAGTTGACGTATCAAGATCTTTATGGTTAGCCCCTAAATACCAAAAGTGATAAAATTCTCCATCCTCTGCTCGCTTGGCGCAGATAGTATACTCTAAAATATCGATGTCGAATTGGTCCTCCAATTCTCTCATGGCGGTGTCCATTTTGTTGACCGATAGTTGAGATCCTACGGTGTTTAAAAAGAATTTGGTTCGCCCTGTAATCTGTATTTCTGCTTTCTTAACATCCGTAAATTGAATAGTATCTCCAATGGTGTATCTCCAAGTTCCACTCACTGTACTGATGATAAGAACATAATCTTGTTCGAGCTCTACATCCTCAAGACTTATACATGGTGAATCTGGTTTTAAGGATCCATCTGGTCTGATGTACTCTGGGTGAAAGGGAACGAACTCAAAAAAGATTCCATTATCTGTGAGTAGCTGCATTGAGTTAGTCTCAGGTCGAGTTTGTAAAGCTATAAAGCCTTCTGAAGCTAAATAGGTATCAATAACATGAACAGGTTCTCCAGTTAAGCGTTTAAAACTCTTTTGATAAGGTCCAAAAGCAACCCCTCCAGAGGTATATACCTTTAAGTTTGGCCATATATCGTGAATATTTTCGACTTGATGATACTCTATCACTTTCTCCATCATTAACTCCATCCAAGAGGGAATGCCGCTTAATGCACCGATATCCCAAGATTTAGCATTCTCTGCAATTTTCTGAACTCGGTCATCCCAGTCATCAATTTTGGAAATATCTTCACCAGGCTTATAAAATCCACGAAACCAAAAAGGAATTCTGCTAGCGCTTATTCCACTTATTTCGCCTTCAATATGATCATTATTCAGATCTAAGTTCGTTGAACTTCCAAGCATCATGATTTCTTTTTCAAAAAAATCAGCGGGTAAGTCAAAGTTTTCAATGGCTAGTATTTGTTTTATCCCTGCATTTCTTATGGCTTCAATCATATCTTCAGTGACGGGAATACGCTTGCTTGTTTTTCCCGTAGTGCCAGAACTCAAGGCAAAATAATCGGGATGTCCAGGCCAAGTAATATCCTTTTCCCCTTTATGAAGCTTATACCACCATTCGTTGTGGATTTTATCATAATCAAAATAGGGGATGGTTGCCTTGAAATTTTCATAGGGATCTTTAGAAGCGAGTAGCTCTTCAAATTCATAGTGTTTCCCAAACTCTGTAGACTTCGCTTTTTCTAATAAAAACTCAAGTATTTCTTTCTGATTCTGAACGTGATCCGCTTCCGAAGAAATAGAATTTCTCAAATTGATCACTCCTTTAATGATATTTCCTAAAATGGCCATGAATAATGTATTGTTTGTGTGACTAATCTAAAACTTTACTAAGCTGTTTATCTGAATTGTATTTTAAAAAAACTTAAGTCTACTTTTAAAAGCTATCGTTCAATATGTCTAGGATTTGAATGGCAGCATCACTAATTCGACTTCCAGGTCCAAAAACAGCTACGGCTCCAGCATCAAATAAAAACTTGTAATCTGCAGAAGGTATCACTCCACCAACGATCACCATAATATCCTCACGTCCCAATTTCTTTAATTCTTCAATCACTTCAGGAACCAAGGTTTTATGACCTGCGGCTAGGGAAGATACTCCTAAGATATGAACGTCATTTTCTACTGCTTGTCTTGCTGCTTCTTGAGGAGTTTGGAATAATGGACCAATATCAACATCGAAGCCTACATCAGCATAGCCAGTAGCGACCACTTTTGCCCCTCTATCGTGACCATCTTGTCCCATTTTTGCAATCATAATTCTAGGTCGGCGACCTTCCTTTTCTGCAAACTCATCAGCCAAAGCTTTGGCCTTGTGAAAGGATTTATCTGTTTTCATTTCTTTGCTATAAACACCACTAAAGGATTGTATTTTGGCTTTATGTCTTCCATAAACTACTTCCAAAGCATCACTTATCTCTCCTAAGGTAGCTCTTTCTTTTGCTGCGGTAACGGCGGCTTCTAAAAGATTTCCATTTTCCTCTTTTGCAATACGAGTCAACTCTTCTAGACATTTTTTGACTTTATCGTTATCCCGTGAAGCTTTAATTTTTACTAATTTTTCTAACTGCTGTTTTCTCACCGTCTGGTTATCCACCTCAAGAGTCACAATAGGATCTTCTTGCTTTAGGCGATACGCATTTATTCCAATAATTTTATCGGTACCACTATCAATTCTAGCTTGTTTTTTTGCAGCAGCTTGTTCTATTCTCAACTTGGGTATACCTTCTTCTATAGCCTTGGTCATCCCGCCGAGCTCTTCTACTTCTTCTATAAGTTTCCAAGCTCGTTGAGCCACATCATGCGTTAGTTTTTCGACATAATAGCTCCCTGCCCATGGATCTACCGTGTTGGTAATTCCTGTTTCTTCTTGAAGGTATATTTGAGTATTTCTAGCGATTCTAGCAGAAAAGTCTGTAGGTAAGGCAATAGCTTCATCCAATGCATTGGTATGCAAACTTTGTGTTCCCCCAAAGGCAGCAGCAGTAGCTTCAATGCATGTTCTAGCAACATTATTGAAAGGATCTTGCTCCGTTAACGTCCATCCGCTGGTTTGTGAGTGAGTTCTCAAGGCCAACGATTTTGGATTTTTAGGGTTAAAACGCTTTACCAATTTAGCCCAGAGCATTCTCGCCGCTCGCATTTTTGCAATTTCCATAAAATGGTTCATCCCAACTCCCCAAAAAAAAGAAAGTCGGGGTGCAAAGGTGTCGATATCCATCCCTGCATCTAAGCCTTTTTTGATATATTCCACCCCATCTGCTAAGGTGTAAGCTAGCTCGATATCTGCCGTAGCTCCTGCTTCTTGCATGTGATAGCCAGAAATGCTAATGCTGTTGAATTTGGGCATATTCTTGGAGGTGAACTCAAATATGTCAGAAATAATTTTCATAGAAGGAGTGGGAGGGTAGATGTAGGTGTTTCTTACCATAAACTCCTTTAGAATGTCATTTTGTATGGTACCAGAGAGTTGTTCTTGTTTGACACCCGTTTCTTCAGCTGCTGCAATATAAAAGGCCATCACAGGTAAAACCGCTCCGTTCATCGTCATTGACACCGACATCTTATCTAAAGGTATCTGGTCGAATAAGACTTTCATATCTTCAATGGTATCTATTGCTACACCAGCTTTGCCAACATCACCAACTACTCGCTCGTGATCACTATCATAACCTCTGTGTGTAGGTAAATCGAAGGCTACAGACAGTCCTTTTTGTCCAGCTGCCAAATTTCTTCTATAAAAAGCATTGCTTTCTTCTGCGGTTGAAAATCCCGCATATTGACGGATAGTCCAAGGTCTGCGAACATACATCGTAGAGTAAGGTCCACGCAAATAAGGAGGAATCCCTGCCACAAAATTTAGATGTTCTACTTTATCAAGGTCTTTTTCTGTATACGTAGACTTCAAGTTGATTTGCTCTGCAGTTTCAAATTTAGATTCCTTTTTCGATATAGGATCTTTTGCAGAGGATAAGCTCATTTGCTGTATATCTTTACGCTCCATACTACTTATTTTATTTTGAAGGTTGAACGTTTTTTTTCTCGTCGTCTAATCTTTCTTTCTCTATAGATTCCGATAGGCGTTTTTCTAAAATTGGCTCAATAAGTGTTTTCCGCTGATGGTATTTCAAAAATGGAAACAATTCTAAATCCTGAGCCATCTTATTTTCTGGGTTCTGATATTTATTTAATCCCACTAAAGTAAAATCACCAGATATGAGCTTTTCTTCTTCCTTAGTTGCACTTTCTTTAATTTTCTTCTGAATTTTGCCTTCAAAAAGTTGTTGAATAAAACCTTTTCCTGCTTCAATGATTTTGAAAATGGCTAGGGCTTTTTCTGCTAATTCTTTGGTTAAACTCTCAATATAATAAGTTCCATCAACTGGGTTGGACACCTTATCGAAGTAACTTTCCTTTTTCAAAATCAATAATTGGTTTCTGGAAATACGTTCTCCAAACTCATTGCGTTTGTGAAATATCTCGTCATAAGCCAAGTTGTTGACCCAATCGGCACCACCCAAAATGGCACTCATGCATTCTGTGGTAGAGCGAAGCATGTTCATATTGTAGTCGTAGAGTGTTTGATTGCGTTTTGTTGGCTCGGCGATAATATGAAGCTCTATGCTTATATCTAATTCCTGAGCAAGACTCTCTACCAATAAGCGTAAAGCTTTCAATTTGGCAATTTCAAAAAAGTAATTGGAGCCTTGAGAAACAATGACATTTACTGCTATAGGTTCTGTTTTTTGACTTGAATTCTGTAGCAAATTCAAATACTCATTGAGGTGAGCCAACGTATACGCCAGCTGTTGGATAATAAGTCCACCAGCGTTTTGATACACTCTCGCATCTATGTGAATAGCATTAGAGAAACTCTTTAATTCCAACGTTTTGATCAGGACTTCAAAATCTTGTTTTTGATTTTTAAACCAATTTCCAGAGGAGGCCAATTGACCTATCGGATCATAACCGACCAAAACGGTCTGACCTTGATCTTGAAGTAAAGTATCTACAGACTGAAAGAAATCAAAATTAGAAAATAAAAATTCTACATAAAGAGGTATGTTATAATCTTTTAAGGCTTTAAAAAACTTCAGTTTTTTTTCATCGGCTTCAGGAATAATAATCCAAAGGCTTTCTGCGCCTCGATCTATCACATCCTTAGCATTTTCAATAGTAATCTCTATATTTTCTAAGTAGAGTTTTTCGGTCACCAACCAATCTTGAGCTGGGTTTATAACATAGGAATCTTCATGATCGTCTGCGTGGTAAAATGGCTTAACATCTATACCTTCTCCTGTTTTTTCGATGAGTGTTTCGTTATAATCTGCACCCTTAAGGTCAACTTGTATTTTTTGTTTCCAGGCTTTAGCCGAAACAGGATCAAAGTCATCAAATAATTTTTTACTCATTGCTTTTAGTTTTTAGGCTATCCTCGTATTCTATAATATAAATTTCTTCGTTAGGGCGTTTCATAAAATAAGTTTCCCGGGCAAAACGCTCAATTTCAATACTGTCGTCCAGTTTTTTTAAAATCTTTTTGTCCTGTTTTATTTCTTGAATATAATAATCTCTATTATCTTCAATCTCTTCAATTTCTGTATTGAGTTCACTATGAATTAACCATGAGTTGCTATCCAGAAATAGCATCCATACCATAAAAACGGTGAGCACCAACACATATTTGTTGCTCATAAATTTAAACCAAGGTTTCCGCTTAAGATCTTTATACTTCATAGGCTAAATTTACTAAAATTACAGGAGTCTTTCTTTGATAATTGTTTGAACGATATCAATGGCTACCGTATTGAAGCGATTGTTTGGAATAATAATATCGGCATATTCTTTAGTTGGTTCGATAAATTGTTGATGCATTGGCTTTAAGGTCGTTTTATAACGATTCAAAACTTCATCTAAATCCCTGCCTCGATCTTTAATATCCCTTTTAAGACGGCGCATTAGGCGTTCGTCGCTATCGGCATGTACAAAAATCTTAATGTCGAACATTTCTCTCACATCGGGATGGGTAAAGATGAGAATTCCTTCTACAATCATCACTTTCCTTGGTTTTGTAATAAGCGTCTCCTCCGTTCTGTTATGTTCTGTAAAAGAATATACTGGCTGGTGAATAGAAGCGCCTGTCTTTAAAACTTTGAGGTGTTCTACCAAAAGATCAAAATCTATAGATTTGGGATGATCGAAGTTATTTCTCTTTCTCTCTTCCATGGATAGATGAGACAAGTCTTTGTAGTAGGAGTCTTGATAAATCACATCCACTTCGTCGTGTTGTAACTCGTTGATGATTTGATTTACTACTGTGGTTTTTCCGCTTCCCGTCCCTCCGGCAATGCCAATTATGAGCATAATGAAATTTTAAATTTTTTATTTAGTGTTGCGCTTTCAGCCAGTTTTTCAAACTCTGAAAGTTTTGAGGATTAATTCCGTGCCCTACAGGATATTCCTCATAAACCGTATCTATATTCAGCTTCTCCAATAATGGCTTGTTTTGTCTAGCCCACTCAACAGGAATCACCTGGTCTACACTTCCGTGAGAATTATAAACCTTCAAATGACTAAAATCTTTTGATTCATAGCCAGCTTCAATCATATTGGTGTCTACATAACCAGATAGGCCTATAACATTTTTAATAACTTCTGGATAGGAAAGCGCTAGGGCAAAGCTCAAAATAGTACCTTGACTAAACCCTAAAAGGCTAACCTTGTTTTTATCGATAGGATAAGCTTCAATCGCTTCTTCCAAAAATGTTTTGACCAGCTCTCTAGATAGAATAGCTTGTTCGATATCACTAAATTTTCCTTTTTGAGCATCAAAATTAATGGCATACCACGCGTTTCCCGAAGGTTGCATGGCATGAGGAGCCTTTAAAGATATGATGATATATTCCTCTGGCAATTCGTTCGCAAAGGAAAACAAATCCTTCTCATCACTGCCATAACCGTGCAGCATTAGTATAAGGGGGGCATTTTCCGGTAAGCTAGAGGGTCTTACCAAATGCGTAAGAGATAAATCTTTTGTAGTCATTTAAGTTAGTTTTTTAAAAATACGTTGACATAAATTTCCAATAAGTGGGACCTTGTTTTCCTTTCCAGAAACTGCTCCTACAAAACCATAAATCCACAAAATAAAATAGGAAAGATAAAATGCAGAACCAACTATTATGTTCGATAAATCACTAAAACTATCGTAGAGTCCATTGACGACCACACCAAATAAGATGATCAAAAAATTGATACCCAAAGCTTGTCGTATGTGGAAACTGGCAAATTCTTGCTTATTCTCGTCGGAGTTAAGGAATAAAGCCAGTATACTTCCAAAAATGGTAAAGTAGGCAACTATGGCTGCGGTTTTTCCGCTTCTTTCAGGTTTATTTTTCATAAATAGAGTCGTTATAGATACTTCCGTAGACCTTACCCTTAAGGGTTTCTCCTAAGAACATGCTATTTTTTGATTTAGAATAAATATGTTGTAGGTTAAAAATGTATTCTGAATGGGGTTCGAATAAGCTTAAATCTGCACGTGCTCCAACTTCAATTTTTGATGTAGATAATTTAAACGTCCTTTTAGTTTTAGACAGCAATTCAGCAGCTTTTTCTACCCCAAATAATTTATTTAAGACTGAAAATGAGGATTCCAAACCAATACTCCCGTAACTAGCATTTTCGAATTCTAGGTCTTTATGTTCCACATCCATGGGTTCGTGGTCGCAAGTTACCATATCTATAATGCCATCTTTTACAGCCTGTAATAAGGCTTCTTGATCTTTTAGGGTTCTTAAAGGAGGTAAAACTTTATATTTACTATCAAAACCCTCAAGTTTTTCACTGCTGAAGTAAAGGTGAGCAATAGCTACGCTACAGGAGACGTTCGATCCTTTTGCTTTGGCAATTTCAATCAGTTTTACAGCACCTTGTGTTGAAACATTTGGGATATGGAGTCTACCTCCTGTATAGTCCAAAATATAAAGATCCCTAGCAATCTGCAATTCTTCAGCTAGATTGGGCATTCCTTTTAAACCTATATAAGTGGTGAACTCATCTTCATTCACTTGGGCATTGGCAGCTATAGATTTGTCTTGTGGATATGAAAAAATTAAACCATCAAAACTCTTTACGTATTGAAGAGCAATTTTGAATAAATTGGAATCTGCTACTGGCAATTTGAAATCATAAAAGCCTACAGCACCTCCCATTTGCATGTCGTATAACTCGGCTAGATGCTTTCCATCGAAACCTTTAGTTAATGCTCCTAAGGGTATTATATCTATAAGTTGAGTGTCGATTTGCTGTTGTAAAAATTTTACTGCAGAATGACTATCTGTAATAGGATTCAATTTTGGATTGAGTAAAAAGCTTGTAAATCCAGAATGTCTAGCTGTTTTAACTCCATTGGCCAAGGTTTCACGTTCTTCAAAGCCAGGCTCTCCAAAACTGACAGAGCTATCAAAAAAACCGTTGGATACATGCAAGTTGGGTAGATCAACACACCTACCTTCGTAATCTATTTTATCTTCAATTTGAGTGATAGTCCCATCTTCAATAAGGATGTCTTTTGTTTGAAGATGAAATGGACTTTCAGAATCAATTATTTTTGCAGACTTAAGGAGAAAGGAAGACATAGGCATCAATTTAAAAATCTTAAGATTAATAGTTCTAAAAGAAAAAATCCAAGGGCAAAAATAAGCATCCATTTCCAAAGCTCAAGGATTTTCCTTGCTTCTGTGTAAGAATTAAACGCCTCTTGGATGGTATTGAATTTGACAAGGTTTTGAGTTCCAAAATCAAGGGGTTTTAAATTACTTTCCTCTCTATTATAATTGAAGCTTAAGTTAAGAAGCGTGGAGTCTTTCTGTTTCAATTCATAATGACCAGCGATTTCAGGTTGGTATTGGGTATTGATTTGTACAGTATTTCCAAGCTTAGTTTGTTTTGGAATTACCTGTTGTTCTGAACTGACTAACTGTAAAATCTCATCTTGACTCAGAGTCGTTTTTACGGTAACAGTTTCAGCATCGCCAACGGTAGAATAGAGGAGAGGGTTGGATTTGCTTTGTAAAGCAATATTGTAAAACACAGGAACTACCAACGGAGAGTTTATAAAATTGGAAAATCTTGTATCCAGAGATGAAGCAAAAACATAAAGACGATCTCGTTCCGCAAGAAAAGAGGAACCATTGCTATATTTTAAAATAGGGGATAAAGAAGGATTGATTTCTAGGCTTTTAAATGTTGAAGGATAATCGAAATTTTGAATATTTTCTGAAAAGACACTAGCAAATAAAGGATGGTTATAACTGATAGTTGTAATATCACGCTTATTGGAATTTGAATTGACATAGATCGCCTGTCTCATCACAAAATTTGAATAAGTAGTTTTTGAAGCATTTTCACTAGGGATGATAACTAAAGTTCCCCCGTTTCTATAAAATTCCTCCAGATTAGTTTTAAGAATAGGGCTGAAATTTTCAATCTCATTTAAAATAATAAGATCTGTATTTGAGATTTTTGAATAGTCAAAATTAGTAATAGTGCTGACATTCAAGTCAAACCGATCCGACTTATAAATCGAGGAGAGAAAAGAACTTTTTTCTTTTTCTTTAGAACTAAGTGCGATAATTTGAATAGGATCATTTTGATTTAAGCTAAAAAACAAGGTATTATCATAAGACATTCCGTCGGTCTCAAGCACTAGCCGCCCTTTTTTAAAATCTGTATCGCCCAATTCAAAACTTACATTGGAAGTAAGTTTATCCTTAAAAGTAGCTCTTGCTTTGGCAATTAAGTTAAAACCGTCGTACAGCGACACCGTAATGTCTTTATCTGTGCTTAGACTGGATTTAACTTCGACACGTAGTATAGAGTTAGAATTTCCTTCTTCTAACTTAGCCGAGGAGATATAAAAATTTTCGAGACTCTTAGGTTCTTTAAGTATAAAATTGAGGTCTATAGTTTCGGTGGTTTTAAGATTTGGAGTGTCTTCAAAATTAAACGCATCGGTGATGATAAATAAACTTTTACTGGTCTCCTGGCTTTTATACATAGACTCTGCCTTAAGCAGAATGGCTTGAAAATCTAAGCTTCCGGGAGCATATTCAATGTTGAAAAAATCATTTTTTATGTCTCTTTTGGTGATGTGCTTCCAACTGTTGGTGTTCGTAAATAATGAGAATTGCTGTTGTTCGCCGAGTTGGTTCCATAAATTTTGCTTGATCTCTTCCAATAAACTGACTTGATTTCCAGGCAACTCCATGGAAAATGAGTTATCCACATAAATAGCGACCTCAGTGTCTTTTAAAGCAGATTCTGTGTTGGGTATATAGGGTTTTGAAAAGGCTAAAATTAAAAAAACCAGACCCATAAGTCTGGTCATTAAGACTAACCATTTCTTGATGGTTGAACTTTTCCTAGATTGTAACTTAATTTTTTCTAGGAGAGCAACATTGCTAAATTTGGTCGTTTTGTATTTTCTTAATTGAAATAAATGAATTAAAATTGGTATGATAAGTAAAAAGAGAAAGTAGAGGACATCTGGCTTTTCAAAAATCATTGGGTATTTTAATTATGGATACGTTCAATAGTAAATTCAAAAGTAGTTCCCTCACCTTCGGTAGATTCTACAGAAATCTTTCCACCTAGATTGTGTATCATTTTTTTAACGGTTGACAAACCAATGCCGTTTCCTTTATTTCCTTTTCTATCGTTATCTGCAACTGTTGAAAACAAATTGAAGATTTCTTTTTGTTTGTCTTTAGGAATACCGATGCCATTGTCTTTTACAAAAAATCTATAGGCGTCTGTTTCCTTTTTGAAATCGATATCAATTTCAATTCTAGGTTTATCATTGTACTTCAGGCTATTTCCAATCAAATTTAGCAGAATTTGCTCTAATGCAACCCTGTTGGTATAAACATCGATGCTTTCTTCTGGAAAACTAAGATCACAATCATCTCCAATATCTAGCATTTCCACAATATCTTCTATGAGGGAGTGAACATCAAATTCTTTTAATGATTCTTCATTATTGGTAATAGAATCACTTTCATAATGGGTTAAGATATTTGAGATATAGTCACTCAGCTGAAAAGAAGACTTCTTGAGGTTGTTAAGATACTCTAGGCCTGTATTGTCTAGAATATCTTTGTATTTTGCCTTGAGCACGTCTATAGTTACAATCATGCTGGCAAGTGGCATTTTCATATCGTGAGATACAACTCCTGCAAAGTTCTTGAGCTGATTATTTTTTTCTTTGAGTTGTTTCTGAGTTTCTTTTAAGCCATCGTTGATAGATTGAAGCTCGAACAACTTGGTCACTTGGTTAGCCAAAAACATGAGAGCTTCTTTTTGTCTAGCAGATAAGGTTCTTGGTTGGTGATCTACCACACATAACGTCCCCAGAGCAAACCCATTCTTGTCTTTTAACGGCACACCTGCATAGAAAATAACTTTTTTATCTCCATAAACCATCGGATTTTCTTTGAATCTAAGATCATCCCTAGCGTCAAAAATTTCCATGATGTCTTCATCAGATTGTATGGCTATATTACAGAAGGAATACTTTCTATCGGTCTCACAATAATCTGCTCCTACTTTAGATTTAAACCACTGCCTGTCTTTATCTATTAAGGAAATCATAGCAATAGGGGTATCGCATATAGAAGCTACCAACTTAGTGATTTGGTCGTATTCTTGTTCCGGTAGAGTGTCTAAGATATTTAAAGACCTTAGAGCATGTAGCCGTTGAGATTCTGTTTTTGGATTGGTCTTCATTAAGAATGTTATATACAAATATTCAAAATAATCTGCAATATACAAAAAATAGATTTTGTTAACTGGATTTAAAAACTTTCAAAAGCACCAAGTCCAAAGAGCGCAAAATCATATTTTACGGGATCTTTAGGATCTAATATTCTTAAGTTTTGGTCAAGTTCAAGAACTGCTTTGGCATCGTTTTGAGTTCTTTTTAAAAGCCCTAATTCTCTTGCTATTCTACCAGAATGAACATCTAAAGGACAAGAGAGGTCTGAAGGTAAAATACTCTTCCAAATACCAAAGTCTACCCCAGTTTTATCCTTTCTCACCATCCATCGCAAATACATATTAATGCGTTTCGCAGCTGAATTTTTAAGAGGATCACTCACGTGCTTTTCAGTTCGTGGCTGATGCTCCAACTCAAAGAAAATACGTTTAAACTTATGAATAGAGGTCTGTAAAGTTCCTTCTTGTTTAGAAAAAACGCCCTCCAAACCACCATAATTGTTATAGATGTGTTTTAAAGCTGTCATAAAATACTTTAGGTCATTGGCGTTAAAGGTTCTGTGCACAAAGCCCAGACAAGCATCGAGATCCTTTGGAGAATGATTCATAATAAAATCATAGGGTGCAAACTCCAGTATTTGGCACAATTGCTCTCCATTTTTTAAAATGCTTTTGCGATTTCCCCACGCTATGGTAGCAATAAGAAAGCCTACAATTTCTATATCTTCCTTTTTTTGAAACTTGTGGGGAATGGAAATAGGATCTGTTGCAATAAACTTAAACTGATTGTATAACTCTACTTTCTCGTCTAAAAAAGGCTTAAGCTGAAGTAATTTTGATTTAGACAAATTGGCCATCTTTCATTTCTAGCTTCCGATCGGCCATATTGGCCAATTCTTTGTTGTGTGTTACAATTACAAAAGTTTGATCGAACTCATCTCTTAGTCTAAAAAACAAATGATGCAATTTTTCCGCAGAGGCCGTGTCTAAATTTCCAGAAGGTTCATCTGCAAAAATAACGGAAGGCTTGTTAATAAGTGCTCTTGCTACAGCTACTCTTTGTTGCTCACCTCCGCTCAACTCATTAGGCTTGTGTGAAGCTCTATGCTTTAGCTCTAAGAAGCCAAGGAGTTCCTTAGCTCGTTTTTCTGCTTCTGCTTTAGGGGTTTTGTGGATGAATGCAGGAATGCAAATGTTCTCAAGAGCTGTAAATTCTGGTAACAGCTGATGGAATTGAAAGATAAAACCGATATTATCGTTTCGGAATCGGGCTAAACTCTTTTTATTGAGATCATTTATGTTTTTACCGTTAATTTCAATAGAAGAATCCGGTGATTTATCTGGATTTTCTAAAGTACCAAGAATTTGTAACAAAGTAGTTTTACCCACACCTGAAGGTCCAACTATAGATATGATCTCTTTTTTCTGAATGTGTAAATTGATATCGTTTAGGACTTTCAACTCCCCGTAATGTTTGCTGATATGTTTGGCCTTTATCATGGAATATATTTGAAATTCAAAAGTCAGAATAAAATCTGAATTAAAAAAGATTTCGTCAGCTACTAATTTTTCCTTAAATGAAAATATGTTGTTTAATATTGATGTAGTTTTGTTCAACAAAATTAAATTTATGTCAGATCAAAATTTACAAAAAGCCACTTTTGCGAATGGGTGCTTCTGGTGTACAGAAGCCGTTTTTCAAAGATTGGAAGGAGTGAAAGATGTAAAATCTGGATTCACTGGAGGTGTTATCAAAAATCCACCCTATCGCGAAGTCGTTATGGGAAGAACAGGTCATGCAGAAGCCATCCAAATTACTTACGATCCAAAAGTTGTTGATTATAAAACTTTGCTGTATGTCTTTTTCTCCACTCACGATCCAACAACGCTAAACAGGCAAGGCTACGATGTAGGTGAGCAGTATAGAAGCGAGATTTTTTTCCATTCTGAAGCACAAAGAGAAGATGCAGAGTTCATTATATCTGAATTAGATTCAGAAGAAATTTTCAAGGATAAGATTGTGACCAAAATTTCTAAGGCATTCGAATTTTATTCGGCTGAAGAAGAACATCAAAATTTCTATAACAACTATACAGAAAACCGATACTGCCAGCTTATCATCGAACCTAAATTGGCCACGTTGAGAAACAAATTCAGTCATCAACTTAAATCCTAATCCATGTCCTACAAAACCTACGAAGAGTATTCTCAACCTTACGTTGATGAAATCAAATCCAATTATGAGTCTATTTTAAAAAATATTGGAGAGGATACAACTAGAAACGGTATTGTAAAAACACCAGAAAGAGCGGCTAAAGCTATGCAGTTTTTGACACAGGGATATAACATGGATCCAAAAGAAATACTGCTTGGAGCTATGTTTGAAGAACCTTATGACGATATGGTCTTAATCAAAGATATTGAGTTGTATTCCTTGTGTGAACATCATATGTTGCCTTTTTTTGGTAAAGTTCATGTGGGATATATTCCCAATGGAAAAATTGTAGGTTTAAGTAAAATTCCTAGAATTATAGACGTGTTTGCAAGACGGCTACAAGTACAGGAACGTTTAACTCATGATATTTTGGAGTGCATTAACGACACCTTGCAGCCTAAAGGAGTAGGAGTTGTTATCGAAGCTCAGCACATGTGTATGATGATGCGAGGAGTGCAAAAACAGAATTCAGCAACGACAACCTCAGGATTTAGGGGGGAATTTAAAAATCAAGAAACACGAAGTGAATTTTTGAAACTTATAGGATAATTATTTTCAGTTTTAACCGCAAATAAAGCTGCCTTATGATTGAGGCAGTTTTTTGTTTAATACCATTTTCTGGTGAAGAGTTTAAAAAGTGTGGATAAATCTAAGGTAACAAGGAATCGAATGCGCTGATCGTAGTTTTCATCTCTAAATTCCCAACCATTGCTAGAATAGACGGGTAAATAAAGCTCGAAATAATCTTCAACAAAATTAAGTCGGATTCCAGAATCGTATACAAAGCGAGGATTGCTAAAACTATTCTTAAAAAAGCCAGCATCTCCGTAGACAAATATCCAGTTCCAAATGGTGGTACTCACATTGGTAGAGACTATCCAATCATCTGCAAAACGCTGATCAAATTGAGACTTGAAACCGCCTTCTGCCATAATAAATTGTTGACTGAATAGCCCACTTTCTTCACTTCTTCCATAATAATTATAGTCAAACAAATAATCTGAAGGTCTGTCTAAAGCAAAGCTAAAGTAGTTGGAATTTTGTGTATCGTTATATAAAAACAAACCTCCATAAAATCTAAAATTAATTTGTCGGTTATTATTGTATAATTTTCTAAAACTAAACGTCGTCGAGACTTTACTGAATTTTTTAGCAATTTGGTAATCGATAGAAGAGGTCAAAAACCGATCTAAATTTTTATTTGAAAAATTATAGCGAATATTAAATATGTTATAGTTGGGCTCTTCGGTTTCTATAAACTCACTTTCATCTTGATCTACATTTACAGTTCTTACAGATAAATTATGTCTACTGTTATCTCTTAAATCCTGAGGTCTATAGGTCATGCTTATAAAACCCGAGTATCGATTATAAAACAAGTCCTGATCGTAAGAAAACCTAGAACCATTGAGTCCATATCTAACCGCAAATAAATCCTCCCCCTTAAAAAATTGGGTGTAATCTATAGAAGCTCCTCCTACTAGAGCATTGCTGGTTAGGCCATATTTTGGAGTGACTTTATAGCTTAATTGTTTAGGTAGCAGCGACGTATTGTATAGCTTGGGGCCAATAGCCAACCCATCGTACAAGTTATAGGTGAATTCTGGTATCAGAAATAACTGGTTGTATTTTGGATCTTCAATGTCTTCAAATAACCTGAACTGGAATGGCTTATTTAATATTTTACCCCTACTTTTAAAATTATTTCTTTGATCAAATTCAGGAATTATTCCTTCATAATTTACTGCTAATTGGTCACTTCCAAGATCTTTTAAATAAATTATAGTATCGTTATAAAAAGCATCCAGCCAATCTTTTGAAAGTACCTCCTTATCCTTAAGTTGATAAATGGCCACAGGCATAGGGTTTTTGGTCTTATTTAAAAGTCTTACTTTAATAGAATCTGATACTTTAGTAATTTTATCTATTTTAAAATCAATATCCTTATTGCTTCCTAAATAATTAGCAGAGAACCAAGAGATATTTTTATCGGTTAAAGAGGAAAGGATATCGAAATAATCATCTGGATCTGAATATTTTAATTTATTTTTTTCAAAGTAAAGCTTTAAGCTTTCATTCACTATTTCTTTACCTAAATAATCTTCCAAATATTTGAAACCCATACCTCCTTTATAAGGATTCGAAAGTTTTTGATTGAACTTGAGTAGACTGTCTTGTGGGAAATCAATCGCTTGTCCTAAATTCTGTCTTATGGTAGTTTCATGAATAAATTTATACCGATCATTAAACATCAGATCGGAAGCGTAAAACCACTTCACTCCAAAGAAATCTGAAAAACTTCCCAATAGTTTTACATCTGGATAATAGGTTTCTACATAATCCATCATGGTTTTTACTAAAATCGCGTCTAAAAACCATTGATTTTCTCTTGCATTAATTAAAAAAGACCTTCTTAAGTATTGATTTGTTATGGCCTTCAAGAGTTTTATATCATACTGAAACCCATCCGGGAAAGGCCGGATAAAACTAGGAAGTTGATTAAGACCATATACAGGAGAAAGGTTATATTCTTCTTCGGAAATGAGCATAGTTTCGAATCCAAATTCACCTAATTTTTCTTCAAGGAAGTACACAATTCTATCGGTTATGAGTGCTTCAATTTCTGGACGTAAGTCACTATCTTTTAAATTGGTGAAGATCTTTACATGATCTGTTTGTATCACCTCAAAATTATCAATACGTTTTACAAAAAGAGGTGAACCGACCATTTGCTTGGCTTTGAGCTTTATTTTTTGAAAACCCGCTAGATCTCCATTAGATTGGGTTTGGTCAAAATTGGAGCGAATGGTGTATTGATTTGGAATTTGTATGGTAATGTCATAGTCCAGTTTTTGAGAAGGATAATCATTGAGGTCTTTATGACTATACAAGATCCAGTCTTTTTCATAAACAGCAGGAACAATTAGCCAATTTTTGAGTAATAATTCCCTTTGATTCCAGCCAAAGCCTGTAAATTTTTGATCTGGAATGGTCAAGGTATAAATGAAATTGACCTCTACAGAAGCTTTTGAGGCTAGAGCTTGGTCTAAATTTAACTCAATTAAATCGGCTTGCCCTTCAACATAGCTCCATTGGGATTCTCCGAGATTCGTAGATAACGAGTGAATTTGTGTACCACCTCTTTCAAGACTAGAGGCAAAGTGAAATCTACGAACATAATCTTGAGCGTAGCGCTTAGCAAGCGGGCTTTCCTTATCGGAAAACGCATTCAACCAATTGTAAAAGTAAATGGTCTCCATGGCTTTACCGCTTGTATTCTCATACGTGATCGTTTGCTGGATGGTGAAGGTTTTTAAATCCTCAGACGATTGAATATCAGAAACAATTTTATTTTGAGAAAAGCTCAAAAGAGAAGTAAGGCCAAGAAAGAGAAAGGTGTAAGTAGTTTTCAATTTGATATTATAAATTTTTCTGTATGAGGCATTTGTTCAATTTTTAAATAATACAAACTAATCGATAATATAGAAACATCTAATTTATTAAGTATGTCCAAAATCGCTAAAATTATTGACTTCTTGCCCTAAATTATCAAAAATGGATACCTTTTTAGATAGTAGGTGTAGGCAAATTTCAAATTTAAGGCTGATATAGCAAAATTAAATTAAGAATTGTCTAACAAATGGATTTTAACACCACCGTTTAGAAATTTGGACTCAAATCATATTCATTATAAAATTTATCCAAAATATCAACGACTTCATCCTCGGTATCGACAAGATTAATCAAGTCTAAATCCTCCTCACCAACCGTTTTAAATTTTTCAACCAAAGTCGATTTTATCCAGTCCATAAGTCCACTCCAGTAATCTTTACCAACTAATATGATAGGGAATTTATCAATTTTTCCTGTTTGTATCAATGTAATCGCTTCAAAAAGTTCATCAAGAGTTCCAAAGCCTCCAGGCATTACTACGAAGCCTTGAGAGTATTTTACAAACATGACTTTTCTAACGAAAAAATAATCAAAATCTAAACTTTTATTTGCATCGATGTAGGGATTGTCATGCTGTTCAAAAGGTAAATCAATATTTAGTCCTACCGATGTTCCTCCTCCTAGGTTAGCGCCTTTGTTTCCTGCTTCCATTATACCAGGTCCGCCGCCTGTAATAATCCCATAACCCTGCTCTACAATTTTACTTGCTACTTTCACGGTTAGTTCATAATATTTATCCTTAGGTTTTGTCCTTGCGGAACCAAATATAGAGACACATGGACCTATTTGACTCATTCGTTCATATCCATAAACGAATTCACTCATGATTTTAAATAAAGCCCAACTATCGTTAGTCTTTATTGCGTTCCAATTTTTATTTTGCTTATCTACCATTTTAAAGTATTAGTTGAGTTCTTTTCTTAAAAATTCTGCTGTATAGCTTTTTTTGTCTTTAGCGACTTGTTCAGGAGTTCCTTTTGCAACGAGTTGTCCTCCCTTTTTTCCTCCCTCATAACCGATATCAAACATATAATCTGCAAGTTTTATCACATCCATATTATGTTCAATAATCAATACCGAATTTCCTTTATCTACAAGTTTTTGTAAAACCTCCATAAGGACTTTAATATCTTCGAAGTGAAGTCCAGTAGTAGGTTCGTCCAAAATATAAAACGTATTTCCAGTACTGATTTTGGAAAGTTCCGATGCTAGCTTTATACGTTGTGCCTCTCCTCCAGATAAGGTGGTGCTCTGTTGACCTAATGTGATATAGCCTAAACCGACGTCTTTTATTGTTTTCAGTTTGCGATATATTTTTGGGATAGGCTCAAAGAAATCTGTCGCTTCATCAATTGTCATTTGCAGAATATCACTTATGGATTTACCCTTAAATCGTATTTCCAAAGTTTCTCTGTTAAACCGTTTGCCCATACATGTTTCACATTCCACGTATACATCTGGCAAAAAGTTCATTTCTATGACTTTTAAGCCTGCGCCTCCACAAGTTTCACACCGTCCACCTTTAACATTGAAACTAAATCTCCCAGGCTTATAGCCTCGAATCAAGGCTTCTGGAGTTTTAGCAAATAGATTTCGTATTTCTCCAAAAACACCCGTATAGGTTGCAGGATTGGAGCGTGGTGTTCTTCCAATAGGGGATTGGTTAATATCAATAACTTTATCTAGATGTTTTAAGCCTCGCACTGTTTTATGCGGTAAAGCCTCCATCTTACCATTAAAAAAATGGTTATTCAACACTGGATATAAAGTATCATTGATAAGTGTAGATTTTCCACTTCCAGATACTCCTGTCACTACAATAAGCTTTCCTAAAGGAATTTTAATAGAGACATCCTTAAGATTATTGCCGGTCGCATTCATGAGGTGAAGATGCTTTCCATTGCCTTTTCTTCTCTTTTCCGGAACTTCAATTTTCTTTTTCCCAGAAAGGTAATCTGCTGTAAGTGTGTTGTGAGTGAGAATTGTTTTCGGAGTGCCTTCGCTTATAATCTGTCCGCCATTTTTGCCAGCATGAGGACCAATATCAATGACATGGTCTGCACGCTCTATCATATCTTTATCATGCTCTACGACAATTATAGAATTTCCTACATCTCGAAGCGAGACTAAAGAATTGATGAGTTTTTCGTTATCACGCTGGTGCAAGCCAATGCTAGGTTCGTCCAATATATAAAGAACGCCCACAAGTTGAGAGCCTATTTGCGTGGCAAGTCTTATCCTTTGGGCTTCTCCTCCAGAAAGGGTTTTGGAGCCTCTATTTAAGTTAAGGTAATTTAGTCCAACATCTTCCAAAAACGAAAGTCTAGTTTTTATTTCTTTAATGATCTCTTCAGCTATTTTTTGCTCGCTATTACCGAGTCTAGATAGTAAATCTTTAAAAAAGGCAACCAATTCGTCTATATCCATATTTACAATATCTGCGATATTTTTACCGTCGATTTTGTAGTATAAAGATTCTTTTTGAAGCCTGCTTCCTTCACAGGTTTCACATGGCTTTTTATCCATGTATTTTTTGGACCAACGCTTCAGCGATGCCGAAGATTCTTTTTGATTGAAGGTATCTTCAATAAACTTGGCAACACCTTCAAAATTATAACTGAATGATTTACTGACTTTAGAGGTTTCGCTATATTTTTCGAATCTTGCTTTTCCTCCGTGGAGGATAATATCCAAAGCTTCTTTAGGTATGTTTTCAATTGGATCTTTTAAATCAAAATTGAAGTGTTCTGCTATGGCTTTCAGCTGTTTGAAAACCCAGTTGTTTTTTTTCTCTTTGCCATGAGGCTCAAGACCACCATCTCTAATAGAGAGATTGGTATCTGGAATGATGCGGTCTAGATTAATTTCAAAAACCTCACCTAATCCATTGCATTTAGGACAAGCTCCTTTTGGGGAGTTGAACGAAAAATTATTAGGTTCTGGATTGGGGTAAGAAATACCAGAAGTGGGGCACATTAAATTACGGCTAAAGAATTTAGGCTTTTCCTTGTCGTGCTCTAGAATCATCATCACATTATTGCCTTGCTTCATCGCTGTCGCAATGCTATCGCTCAAACGTTTGTTGGAGTTAATCTCATCATCGATTTTTAATCGATCCACCACAACTTCAATATCGTGAATTTTATACCGATCCACTTTCATGCCTTTCTCGATGTCTTTTATCTCTCCATCGATTCTTACTTTTAGAAAACCTTGTTTAGCAATCTGCTCAAATAGTTCTCTGTAATGACCTTTACGAGACCGTATAACTGGAGCGAGAATATTTACTCGCTTATTCTTAAAGCCTTCAACTATATTGTTTTGAATTTGTTCATCGGTAAAACTTACCATCTTCTCACCAGTCTTGTAACTGTAGGCCGTACCAACACGTGCATATAAAAGTCTAAGAAAATCGTAAATTTCTGTGATGGTTCCTACGGTACTTCTAGGACTTTTGGACGTCGTTTTTTGTTCAATAGCAATTACAGGCGATAAGCCATCAATTTTATCAACATCTGGACGTTCCATTCCACCCAAGAATTGCCTAGCATAAGCCGAAAAGGTTTCTATATACCGGCGTTGACCTTCTGCATAGATGGTATCGAAAGCCAATGAAGATTTCCCAGAACCAGATAAGCCTGTGATGACCACAAGCTTATTTCTAGGTATTTTGACATCGATGTCTTTTAAATTATGAACTCTAGCCCCAAGGACTTCAATAAACTCTTCTTTTTTTTCCATAGCGATTTCAACGCGCGAATTTAAGTAAACAAAATGATATTTTTGGGTTTAATACCATTAGCTTAGGTATTGTTGAAACCTTAAGTGAATACACCTATTCGACATAAGACAGAACAGTCTAAATAGTGATGCCAGCAGGTAATAAATCTTTGTATTTTAATCTGTTTTTTCTGAAAAACCTCGCGATTTCTGGAGAGGTAGGCATCACCTTAAAGCGTGTATCTTCAAAGCTATCGAGGATTTTTGAAATGAAAAGATCTTGAACTTCGGAATCTTTATAAGTGTCTGGAACAGTTAATTTGGTAAGAAAAATTTTGCGCTCTTGCTCAGAAAATTCAGCTGTTAATATTTCACCTTCAATTTTAGCCTCATACTGCCTTTGGAAATCATTTTTGATAACTTCAAATTCTATTGTTTTCATGCTTGAATAATTTATGAAGGATCGTTAAATCCATAAAACTAAAATTACATAAATCCTGTAAAGATTTATCTAATAATTTATCGATTTACAAAGGTAAACAATAAATTTATAACTTATTTTTGTAATTAACTCTTACCCAAATTAAACAAGTGTGATCAATGTGTACATGATGCCAGGGATGGCTGCTAATCCAACAGTTTTTGAAAGAATTGAGTTGCCAGTTGAGGAGTTTAAAATGTTATGGCTGACTTGGAAAATCCCTAAGAAAGAGGAAAGTTTAAAAGCTTATGCTCAGAGAATGGTTGAACCAATTGAAAAAGATAAGCCTGTGGTTTTGATAGGAGTTTCTTTTGGTGGAGTTTTAGTTCAGGAAATGAGCAGGTTTTTGATGGTGAAACGATTGATTATTATTTCTAGCGTAAAGACAAAACAAGAATTACCAGCACGAATGAAGCTCGCAAGATACAGTGGAGTTTATAAAATTTTACCTACTGGTTTATTAAATTACATAACCCAAATTGAAAAATTGCCTGTAGGTAGTACCATCAGAAAGCGTTTAAAACTTTATCAACAATATCTTTCTGTGAATGATAAAAATTATTTGGAATGGGCCATTAAAGAAATGTTATGTTGGGAGCAAGTTCAACCCATTGAAGACATAATTCATATCCATGGAGAGGAAGATTTAGTTTTTCCGATAAAGAATATCAGTGATTGCATTCGTATTCCAAGTGGAACACATATTATGATCTTAAATAAATATAGATGGTTTAATGCCAATCTACCTGGATTAATTTCAGAAGGAATTTTACAACATCAAAAAATAAACTAGAACATGAAATTAGATACCTTTTTTACAAAATCGATTTTTACAGTGGGGGTGGCCACCTTAACCCTTGGAGGTTATTTTGCCATAACCAGTTTTATAGCTAACTACGATGAAGACGTTAGAACTTCTCCAGAAAAAAGTTTTGAAAATGATTACAATGTTTTTGCGATAGACTTGCCGGAACAAATTGATTTTGCAGGAGAAAAAATTCCTTTAGATATTCCAGATATCAAAGAAAGGTTAGATCGTGAGTTGTTAGTCAATACTTACTGGCAGTCCAATGCTCTGCTTTTGATAAAGAGGGCACATAAGTACTTTCCTATTATTGAGCCTATTTTAAAGAAGAATGGAATTCCAGATGACTTTAAATATTTAGCGGTTGCGGAAAGCGGTTTAGAACACGTAGTTTCTCCTGCAGGCGCTACAGGATTTTGGCAAATCATGAAAGGGACTGCACAAGATTACGGTCTTGAAGTCAACAATAATGTTGATGAACGCTACCATATTGAAAAAGCTACTGAAGTAGCTTCTCAATACTTAAACAACTCTAAAGAGCGTTTTGGAACTTGGACATTGGCCGCAGCCTCCTACAATGCTGGTAATGCAGGAATATCTAGAGAATTAAAACGACAGGAGGTAGACGATTATTTCGATCTACTTCTCAATCCAGAAACATCCAGGTATGTTTTTAGAATCGTAGCTTTAAAGCATATTCTATCCAATGCTGAAGATTTTGGCTTTCATTATGAGGATAAGGATCTTTATGAAATGAAGCCTATAAAAAAGGTAGAAGTCGATACCGCTGTAAGTGATTTCGTAAATTTCGCTAAACAGTTTAATATGAATTATAAAACCTTAAAAATTCATAATCCTTGGCTTAGAGATAAACATTTGGATAATTATTCCAAGAAAGTTTACAAAATTGAAGTTCTAAAATAAAAACCTTTAGTATGAGTCTATTGATAATTTTAGCCTTGGTGGTTATTGGCCTAATTGCTGGCTTTTTAAGTGGCATTCTCGGTGTTGGTGGGGGAGTAGTGATGGTTCCGCTTATGGTCCTACTTTTAGGATTTTCACAACACCAAGCTCAAGGTACGAGCCTTGCCGTCTTAGCAGTTCCGGTAACGCTAGCAGCAGCCTACAACTATTACCAAGATGGTAGTTTAAATTGGAGATATGCTTTGGTCATGGCACTTATGTTCGTGATTGGCGGATATTTGGGGTCAAAATTAGCCATAAGCTTAGATGAAAAGGTCTTAAAACGAATTTTTGGAGTCGTATTAATAGTCCTTGGATTTAGAATGATTTTCGTTAAATAAACTATAGATTTTCATAGCTTTTTAAGTCTAAAATATCTTTTTCTATAGCCTCTAGACAAATTTCAGTAGCTATTCTTACGTCTACTGAAGGATGAACCTGTTTATTTTTTCTGATGTTTAAAATGGTCATATCCCGACCTAAGGTTATAGAGATAGGAATTCCTAATTTGTGCTTCAGCATTTTAATAGTTTTGGTTTCAGTATTATATAATTCGTTGACATATAAGACTTTAATTTTAGGGTGAAACTGTTTAGAAAACTGAATAGCATCGCTTCGCGTATCCCACATTATTAGTACAAAATCCATCCAATCTCCATGGGTGCTTATGAGTTGATTTAAGGCATCAACTTCACCATTACTAGGCACACACCAAGACGAATAACTCATGAGATACGAAGGTTTTTTCAAATCATATAGATGGTTAATTTTATTGTTGATACTGTAAACTCTAAAGTTATCTAGAAGTGTCCCCTTAAGTTTAAGACTGACTAAAGAATCAAAATAATTATCGGTAGAATTGTGATTTCCGTGATTAAAATTAAACTCTGATTTTGTCTGAAACTCATCGTGATGTAATGCTAACATTTGGGAAAATAGAAGACTGTCATTTTCTTCTGTAGGTTGAGAAAAAATTGATAATGAAAAAAAGAAAAAGAAAATAATTTTTATCAATGCATTTTTATTCTAAATGTTAAAATTAAACTTGCATATCCGTTTAGTTTCCAGTCGCTGTAATGCTTGCTATTACGAGTCTATCAAATATCTTGTCTCCAAAATATCGTCTATTGAGTTTGTAAATGAACTCATTGAGGTACAATTGCAGGTATTTCCTCTTTATTTTATGGAATTTCTGAAGATCCCTCTTAGCATTCCCGATTGCAATGTGTACCCACTTTAGCGTTTCTTTAGTTGTCTGTTCGCTCGATTTTTCAGTGATATGTATATCAACATAATCTGCGATATTCAGGTATGACGTGTTTTTATCAGAAAAGACGATAGAAGTTTCTCCATCAATAGCGTTTTTAATAGTGTCATCCGTTCCATCCGCCTTGAGGTTTTCGAGAACTTTTGCTTTAAAATAACGGCACTGGCGATCAATGGTACCATTTTCTAAATCCTCCAGAATTGTGCTCTCAGCCATTATCATTACGTTTGATTTTGACTTACTGCCATGCCCCGCCTTCTGTTCGCCTCTCTCAACCGCTGATGGCTCAACAGTAAAATAGCCATCATCTGCTTCTATCATTACTTCAAGAGTATATCTCTCATCTCTCTGTCCCATTGCATCTCTTATCTTGTGTACCATCGCCCAAACGAGTTCGTAACGTTTAAGACCCAACTGTTGTTGTATTTCTTTACTAGAAAAGCCTTTCTTGGTGGCACTCATCAAACAAAAAGTTTTATACCACACCAGAAAACTTAAGTTCGAATTTTCCAGTATGGTTCCGCTTTTTAAAGTCTGTCGAGCCTCACAAGATTTACACTGGTAAGCCCATTTATTCTTCAGCCAATAATGTTGTAAACCTCCGCATCTATTACAAATGACTCCTTCTTTGTCTCGTTGCTCTTTAAAATGTAATCTACAACTCACTTCGTCAGTAAGCTCTTTACCAAATGAAAAAATATCCATATCCTTTTTTCTATAATTTATTAAATATAGGAATAATTCCATAAACTTGGAATAATTTCGGATACACAAAATTAAACAAATTAATGTTAATAAACCTAAACAATCTTTCTGTCTATTTAGCAATTATTGTAAAGAATCAATTATAATTATTCTATATTTGTCCCAATAAATCATTTTTTCAATGACAAATAAATTAAAAGAAAATAGTGACGGTCTAAAAGAAATTCTAGACAAAACTCTTCATCGTTTTAAAAATAATCTCCAAACTCAATTGAGTTTGATGAACATACAATCGGCGACAAATCGACAGTATTTTGATGATAGAAAAGTAATCGCAGATAGAATCTTTGCCCTTACTTATCTTTATGATTTATTTTATAGGACCAATAAAGAAGAAGCCTTACCATCTGATACTTTGATTTCTTTGCAATCTTATTTATTGCAATTCCTTCAATATTTAAAAAGTTCTACCTCCGAGATAGACTTTGAATTAACAGACACTTCGCATTTAAAAGTAGACGTAGATGACCTTTTAATTCTGGCTTATATTCTGGTCGAGATAAACGATTTTAGGATGAGCCTCAACGATCGAATGGTGTTAGAATTTAGTCACAATAAAAAAAAATTAAGCATTAAGTTTTCCTATACTAGTATTGAAAATCATGAAAAATTCCCTGATTTATTCGAAAAGCAGTTTAAGATATTTGATTTATTGGTGAAACAACTTAAAGGTAAATATGATTATAAAAAGAAATTTGTTAGACTATTATTACCAATCCTATGAAAACAAAAATACTTATAGTAGAAGATGACAAACTCGTCTCTTTTGAAATCCAATCTATTCTCAATCAAAATGGTTTTGATTCGACTATTTGCGAGAGCTACAATTGTTGTATTAAAAACCTAGACACCTTTAAACCCGAGCTTATTTTGCTGGATATTGATTTAAGTAAAAAATACGAGGGTATACAAATAGGGTCGTATTTAAATTCCAAATCGAGAATTCCTTTTATTTATATCACAGGATATACAGATTCAGAAACTCTTAAACGCATTCAAACAACTAAGCCAGTAGGCTATCTCTCTAAACCCTTTAGAGAAGTCGACATCATAAGCAATATTGAATTGGCTTTGTATAACAAAAAATCCTCCCTTGATAATATTGGTGACCATGAAGTTGAAGAAGATAGTAAATACTCTAAACCTATTAAAAGAGCATTAGAATATATTGATACTAACATCAATCAAGAAATTAAAACGGATGAGCTTATCCGTGTTTCAGGCTGGAGTAAGTTTCATTTTATACGAGAATTTGCTAAGGAAGTAGGGAAAACGCCTTACCAATACATATTTGATGAGAAAATGAAATTGGCTTCCTCAAAACTGAAAAACACCTACCAAACTGTTAAGGAAATAGCTTTTGACCTAGGCTACACTTCCAATTCTAGCTTTACAAATGCCTTTGTAAAACACTCAGGAATTTCGCCATCCAGTTTTAGAAAAAAATATTGTAGGTAAATTAGAAGCGCTTCATTTGCTGCTTCATCATTTGTATTTGCTCATTGAGCATTCCATGCTTGTCGAGTGACTTTGCTTCCTTTAAAAGCAGTTGTGCTTCTCGCTTTCTGCGTTTAGTCATAGCAATACCGGCTAGATTTAATTTGGCCATAGCTAAATCCTGCTGCATGGACAAGCCTAACTTTATTGCTCTTTTGAAGTATTTCTCAGCTTTTGTCATATTAGTTTGAGAAAGTAGTAGACCATGAATATAATTGAAGTAACCTTGCTGTTTTTGAGTTAGTGCTGTCTCAGGATTTTTAATTCTATCCAACCATTTTCGAGTCCCCTCAAAATCCTGTTTCCTCAATCTTAAAAATGCCATCAAAATCATTTCGTTTTTGAAATAAAGAAAGATAAATATTCCTGAAAAAAGAATAAGAGCAATACCATTACCAATAAAACCCTCAACAATTTGGAATATGCCAAAAGCGATAAGAAGGCCTGCAATGATAAGCTTGAAATTTTTATGAAACATGGTTTTATTTTTGATTGCAAATCTAGCAAAAACAATTGAAAAAAACTTTATTATTAGGTTTGCAAAAATAAAAAGGAAACGTATATTTGCACTCAGTTTTCAAAAATAGATAATAGATTTAAAGAGATAAAAAATGAAAAGAACTTTTCAACCTTCCAATAAAAAAAGAAAGAATAAACACGGCTTTAGAGAGAGAATGTCCTCTGTAAACGGTCGTAAAGTCCTTAAAAGAAGAAGAGCAAAAGGAAGAAAAAAATTAAGCGTTTCTTCCGAAATGAGTCTTAGAAAACGATAAGAAATGAATCATTAAATTCACAATATAAGGTGTTGCTTTAAGCAACGCCTTTTTTTATACCCAATAGTCTCACTTTTTATAATCCTTACTATGCCAAAAAACAATTCCATCAAGACCATCTTACTCATAGGCTCAGGCCCTATTGTTATAGGTCAAGCCTGTGAGTTTGATTATGCAGGTTCTCAATCCTTAAGATCTCTTCGTGAAGAAGGTATAAAAACAATTTTAATCAATAGCAATCCTGCTACGATTATGACCGATCCTTCTATGGCAGATCATATCTATTTGAAGCCATTAACGACTAAGTCCATTATAGAGATCCTAAAAGCGCACCCAGATATTGATGCTGTTCTTCCAACTATGGGAGGACAAACGGCCTTAAACTTATGTATTGAAGCTGATGATAAAGGTATATGGGAAGATTTTGGTATTAAAATTATTGGAGTAGATATTGACGCGATCAATATCACAGAGGACAGAGAAAAATTCAGAAAATTAATGCAACATATTGGAATAGGAGTGGCTCCGTCCAAAACGGTTACGTCTTTCCTTCAAGGAAAAGAGGTAGCGCAAGAATTTGGATTTCCTCTTGTAATTCGTGCTTCCTTTACCCTTGGTGGTAGTGGAGCATCTATAGTCTATTCAGAAGATAGTTTTGAAGAGCTTCTTACTCGTGGGCTCGAAGCCTCTCCAATTCATGAAGTCATTATTGATAAGGCCTTGATAGGTTGGAAAGAATACGAGTTAGAACTCCTTAGAGATCGCAATGATAACGTAACTATAATCTGTAGTATTGAAAATATGGATCCCATGGGTATCCATACTGGCGACTCTATAACTGTTGCTCCAGCTATGACTCTTAGTGATAGGACCTATCAAAAAATGAGAGATATGGCCATCAAAATGATGCGGAGCATTGGTGATTTTGCTGGAGGGTGTAATGTACAATTTGCAGTAAGTCCAGATGAAAAAGAAAATATTATTGCCATAGAGATAAACCCGAGAGTGTCTAGATCCTCAGCCTTAGCCTCTAAAGCAACTGGGTATCCTATTGCAAAGGTGGCTTCAAAACTTGCTATAGGCTACCATTTGAACGAACTTCAGAATCAAATCACTCAAACTACTTCTGCATTTTTTGAACCTACATTAGATTATGTTATTGTAAAAATACCACGTTGGAATTTTGATAAATTTGAAGGATCGGATAGAACTTTAGGCTTGCAAATGAAGTCTGTAGGAGAAGTGATGGGGATTGGACGCTCTTTCCAAGAAGCTTTGCATAAAGCCACTCAATCTTTAGAAATAAAAAGAAACGGACTTGGTGCCGATGGGAAAAGCTATACGGATTACAATCAAATTTTAAGCAAACTAGAATATGCGAGTTGGGACAGGGTGTTTGTGATTTATGACGCTATTCAGTTGGGAATCCCACTAAGCCGCATTCATGAGATCACCAAAATTGATATGTGGTTCCTTAAGCAATACGAAGAGCTATATAGTTTAGAAAAAGAAATTTCAAAGTATGATATCAAAAGCATCACTAAGGAATTAATGCTTGAAGCTAAGCAAAAAGGCTTTGCAGACCGACAAATCGCTCACATGTTGAAGTGTTTAGAAAGCGAGGTGTATACCAAGCGGGAGGAGCTCAATGTGAATAGAATTTATAAGTTGGTCGATACTTGTGCAGCAGAGTTTGAAGCCCAAACCCCTTATTACTATTCCACTTTCGAAGCAGATGTTATTGATGCCAATGGAGAAAAAGTTCTAGCCAACGAAAGTGTGGTAACCGATAAAAAGAAAGTTATTGTCTTGGGGTCTGGACCTAATAGAATAGGGCAGGGAATCGAATTCGATTATTGCTGTGTTCATGGAGTAATGGCAGCAGCGGAATGTGGTTATGAAACGATTATGATTAATTGTAATCCTGAAACGGTATCCACTGACTTTGATACAGCAGATAAATTATACTTCGAACCTGTTTTTTGGGAGCACATTTACGACATCATCAAACACGAAAACCCTGAAGGGGTCATAGTTCAACTAGGAGGACAAACAGCTTTAAAACTGGCTGAAAAGTTGAGCAGATACGGTGTCAAGATTTTGGGAACAAGTTTTGAATCCCTAGATCTAGCCGAAGACAGAGGAAGTTTTTCTAAATTACTACAACAAAATAATATTCCATACCCAGAATTTGGGGTAGCAGAAACAGCAGACGAAGCCTTGGCTTTAGCGGAAGAACTCGATTTTCCTATTTTAGTAAGACCTTCCTATGTTCTAGGAGGCCAAGGGATGAAAATTGTGATTAATAAAAGAGAGCTAGAAACTCATGTGGTAGACTTATTAAGGAAAATCCCTAACAACAAACTATTATTAGATCATTATTTGGATGGAGCTATAGAGGCTGAAGCAGATGCGATATGCGACGGAGAAGACGTGTATATCATAGGAATTATGGAGCATATAGAACCTTGTGGAATCCACTCTGGAGATTCTAATGCATTATTACCACCTTTCAATCTTGGAGATCTGGTATTAGAACAAATAAAAGATCATACCAAGAAGATTGCGTTAGCTTTAAATACAGTGGGGCTACTCAACGTGCAGTTTGCAATAAAGGATGATAATGTATATATTATTGAAGCTAACCCGAGAGCATCAAGGACAGTTCCATTTATAGCAAAAGCTTATAAAGAGCCTTATGTGAATTATGCCACTAAAATCATGTTAGGAGAGAAAAAGGTGAAGGATTTTAGTTTTAATCCTCAGCTTGAAGGGTATGCAATCAAGCAGCCAGTTTTCTCGTTTGATAAGTTCCATAATGTCAATAAGCAATTAGGACCAGAGATGAAAAGTACCGGGGAAAGCATACTATTTATTGATAGCTTAAAAGATGATACTTTTTATGAACTATACGGAAGACGTAAAATGTACTTAAGCAAATAGAAATGGCACTTATTCAATCCGTTAAAGGAGTTTTACCAGTTATCCCAGAGTCTTGTTTTTTGGCAGAGAATGCTACTGTTTTAGGAGATGTTAAGATGGGAGCTGATTGTAGTATTTGGTACAATGCTGTTATTCGAGGAGATGTTAATTCTATTGAGATTGGAAACGAAGTTAATATACAAGATGGTGTGATCATTCACTGTACTTATCAAAAAGCAGCAACAAAAATCGGGAATAAAGTTTCTGTAGGGCATAAGGCTATTCTTCACGGTTGTACCATAGAAGATAAGGTATTGATAGGTATGGGCGCTATAGTGATGGACCATGTTGTTGTAGAAACGGGAAGTATCATAGCTGCAGGCGCCATTGTTGTCTCTGGAACTCGTGTTGAAAAAAACACAATTTATGCTGGTATTCCAGCTAAAAAGCTGAAAGATGTTTCCAAAGAAAATAAAGAAATGATAGAAAGAACAGCAGACAATTATAGGATGTATCAAACTTGGATAGATTGATTTTGACTACTCCTAATAAGCAAAAAGCCCGTTTGTAAAAACGGGCTTTTTGTTTGAGTTAGAATTTATTATTGGTTTCTAAAAATCAGCTTGTCATCAAATTGATCTAAAAGTATAATGCTATCGGTTTTAATTTTTTCAGCTAAAATCTCTTTAGATAGCATGTTAAGGACTTCTTTTTGGATCGTTCTCTTAACAGGTCTTGCTCCATATTGTGGATCAAAGCCAATCTTGGCTATATACTCGATAGCTTCTTCCGTGGCGTCTATAGTGATACCTTGTTTCATCAGCATTTTTTTAAGCCCCTTGAGCTGTAATCCAACAATTTCTTTGATGTTGTCTTTCGATAATGGAGTGAACATAACCACATCATCAATTCTATTTAGAAATTCTGGTCTTACATTTTGTTTCAATAAGCCTAAAACTTCCACTTTAGCACTTTCCATTGCACTTTCAACATCTTTAGTCGTATCATACTTTTCTTGGATAATATGACTTCCAATGTTAGAGGTCATGACTATGATACTATTTTTGAAATCAGCGAGTCGACCCTTGTTATCGGTTAATCGACCTTCATCTAAAACTTGCAATAAAATATTAAACGTATCGGGGTGCGCTTTTTCAATTTCATCTAAAAGTATAACAGAATAAGGCTTTCTTCTTACCGCTTCTGTTAACTGCCCACCATCTTCATAGCCGACATATCCTGGAGGTGCCCCTACCAATCGACTCACAGAATGTCTTTCTTGATATTCACTCATATCTATACGTGTCATCGAGCTTTCATCGTCAAACATATATTCTGCAAGCGCTTTAGCTAATTCCGTTTTACCAACACCAGTAGTCCCTAAGAAAAGGAAAGAGCCAATAGGTCTATTTTGGTCTTGAAGTCCAGCACGACTTCGCCTTACGGCATCGGAGACCGCTTGTATGGCTTCTTCCTGTCCAACAACCCTTTTGTGTAATTCATCTTCAAGTTTTAAGAGTTTTTCTCGATCAGATTGAAGCATTTTTGTCACTGGAATTCCTGTCCATTTGGCAACTACTTCTGCAATATCTTCATAATCAACTTCTTCTTTAATAAGAGTGTTTTTGGTTTTCTGGCTCTCGACCTGTTCTTGTAATCTACCGAGTTTTTCTTGAGTTTCTTTTATTTTGCCGTACCTATATTCAGCTACTTTGCCATAATCACCTTCGCGTTCTGCTCGTTCTGCTTCAAGTTTAAAATCTTCAATATCAGTTTTTAATTTCTGGATATTATCAACTACATCTTTTTCATTTTTCCATCGAGCGTGAAGCGTATTGCGTTCATCCTTAAGATCTGCTAAGTCAGCTCTAAGGGATTTCAGTTTAGTTTCATCTTTTTCACGCTTAATAGCCTCAATTTCTATTTCCAACTGCATCACTTTCCTATCCAGTACATCCAATTCTTCGGGTTTTGAATTTATTTCCATCCTTAATTTTGAAGCTGCCTCATCCATTAAATCGATAGCTTTATCAGGAAGAAATCTATTGGTAATATAGCGTTGAGAAAGTTCCACAGCCCCTATGATGGCCTCATCTTTAATCCGGACTTTATGGTGAGCTTCATACTTCTCTTTAATCCCTCTTAGGATAGAAATAGCACTTTCGGTATCAGGTTCATTCACAATTACCTTTTGAAAACGTCTTTCTAAGGCTTTATCTTTTTCAAAGTATTTTTGAAATTCATCTAATGTTGTAGCGCCTATTGCTCTTAATTCGCCTCTAGCTAAGGCTGGTTTTAAAATATTAGCGGCATCCATTGCGCCTTGACCTCCTCCAGCGCCTACAAGAGTATGGATTTCGTCTATAAATAAGACAATATCTCCATCACTTCCTTGCACTTCTTTGATAACTGATTTTAATCGTTCTTCAAATTCTCCTTTATATTTTGCACCTGCAATTAACGCTGCCATATCAAGGCTATAAATCTTTTTAGATTTGAGATTTTCTGGGACATCTCCAGCAATAATTCTGTGAGCAAGACCTTCTGCAATAGCTGTCTTACCGGTACCAGGCTCACCAACAAGCATAGGGTTATTCTTTGTCCTCCGAGAAAGAATTTGGAGAATTCTTCGTATTTCTTCATCTCTACCTATAACCGGGTCTAACTTTCCTTCTTCAGCAAGTTCGTTTAAGTTATTGGCATATTTTTCTAAAGAATTATAATTATCTTCTGCATTTTGAGAGGTTACTTGATTGCCTTGTCGAAGTTCTTGTACAGCAGACTCTAGAGCTTTTTCTGTAACCCCTTGATCTTTTAAAACTTGAGCAACCTTACTCTTACTTTTAAAAATAGCTAAAATTAAATGCTCAATAGAGACATATTCATCGTTCATTTTTTTTGCAATAATGCTAGCTTCATTAACAGTTTTACCCGCTTCTCTGGATAATACAATGTCACCTCCGGATACTTTTGGGAAACTTTCAAGATTTTTATCTAAAATTTGAAGAAATAATTGAGTATTGACATTGAGCTTCTTCAAAAGAAAAGGAGTTACATTTTCATCAACTTGAGTTATAGCTTTAAAAATATGTTCGTTCTCGATTTGCTGATGTCCAAGTTCTTGTGCAAGTAACTGAGCTTTTTGTATAGCATCTTGTGTTTTTATGGTGAAGTTTTTAAAATCCATGATGTTTATGTTTTAAAATACTAACTCAAAGCATATACCTTAAAAAAATATTGCCATTATGGCAGTAATAAAAGCCTTTCAACTAACATTTTGTCATGTAATTAATTTCATCTGAAAAAAAATAAATTTACTTAACAATATTTTTTATATATTCGTATGAATTCAAAAAATATTTAACATGAAAAACAAATACATTGTTTTTTTTCTTCTTGTGTTATGCTTTTCTTTTAGTCAAGCTCAAGTTACCAATGAAGGTACACCAAAGAGTTGGGAATTAAAACTTGAATCAAATAAGACCTTAAGTCTTCCTAGTTTTGATTTAAAATCTTTGCAAGTAGAAGATGAGATTAATGACGAATTAGAAAATCAGCCTTACAGGTTTGGTTATGAACATCAAGTGAGTTTAGATTTTAAAGATGGGAAATGGACTGAACTCAAAAATGGAGATAGAGTTTGGCTACTAAACATTGTTTCCAAAGGCGCTAAAACATTGAATTTTTTATTTGATGAATATCACCTTCCTGAGGGAGCTAAACTTTATTTTTATAATGAAGATAAAACAGATCTTTTGGGAGCCTATACCTCTTCTCAAAATAGAGATGATATGCAATTTGGAAGCTGGCTTATCGACGGAGATAATATTTGGATAGAATATTTTGAACCTGCAAACGCTAAGTTTAAAGGCCAACTTCATATTTCTAAAGTGGTTCACGGGTACAGAAGTGTAACGGATATTCCTCAACTAAAAAAAGCATTAAATAGTTCTGGCCCCTGTAATCAAGACGTAGATTGTCCTGTAGGTCCAGACTTTGATGATTTGAAAGAAGAATTAAAGAAATCGGTGGCCATGGTTGTTGTTGGTGGTAGTGGTTTTTGTTCAGGCTCTTTAATAAATAATACAAATAATGATGGTGCACAGTATTTCTTAACAGCAAATCATTGTATTGGGAGTTCAGTCGCCAGTTGGGCTTTTCGTTTCGATTGGAGAAGCCCAGACCCTTCATGTTCTACGACTACAAACTCTACAAATGGTCCTTTTAATCAGACGGCCAGTGGAGGATCTATTTTAGCTAGAAATGTTAAATCTGATTTTGCTTTGGTGGAAATTAATGCTCCCCTACCATTTAACTGGGATTTAGTTTGGGCAGGCTGGGACCGAAGCGGTGATATTCCAAATTTCACAGTGGGTATTCACCATCCTAGTGGAGATATCATGAAAATAGCGAGAGACGACGATTCTCCATCTAAAAATTCTAGATCTTTTGGAGGAATTAGCAATATGGATAATTGGTTTTTGGATGAGTGGGAATTGGGTGTAACCGAACCTGGTTCCTCAGGTTCACCTCTTTTTGATCAGAATGGTAGAATTGTTGGACAACTCGCAGGTGGTGCTGCGGCTTGTAGTGGTACCGTGAATAACGGAGCTTTTGATTATTATGGAAGATTTGATGTGTCTTGGGATTTTGGAAGTAATTCAACTTCAAGATTACAAGAGTGGTTAGATCCTACAGGTACTGGAGTTGTTGTTTTAGATCAATTTCCACCTTTACAAGTATTTGATAATGACGTGGCATTAGCAGTTGATAATGTAAGTAGTGCTATCTGTGGAAATGAAGCTTTTCCAGTGTTCAGTGTCCTTAATAAAGGAAATGAAGTTGTCACAAACGCTACATTAACCTATCAAATAGGTACCCAATCTGAAATAAGTGTAGACTGGTCAGGCTCATTAGCAATCGGTGAAAGCGAAGTAATTATTTCTCCTACTCTTACCCTTTCAGATGGAAATATGTTGGTTGCCTCTTTAGAGATTGATGGCATTCAAGATGAATTTCCTGATAATAACTCTATTACAAGAACAATAGATAATTTTCAAGACGCTACCTATAATGCAGAAACAGTAGTTTTAACATTATTGACTGATGAATATGCCTCTGAAACTTCTTGGGAGTTTTACGATCAAGATGGAAACTTATTAGCCCAAAGCCAAGGGGCACTGGCTGATAATACAACTTATACTGAAACTTTTGAAGTTGACCCTGATAGTTGCTACGAATTTGTAATATTAGATACAGCTAATGATGGTATTTGTTGCGGATTTGGTAATGGCTCTTACAGTTTGGAGACAAATTCTGGTGAACTCATAGTCGAAGGGGGTGATTTTGGAGGATCAGAATCTACTAGTTTTAGAATTATCGATAATTTATCATCAACTGGATTTGATTTTAGTTCTAGTTTGAGCATTTATCCAAATCCGGCTTCCACTTTTGTTCAAATAGAAATAAATTCAAATGAAGAATTTAATGTGGAGCTATTTGATATGAGTGGTAGAAAACTATACCAAACTCAAATGAATGGAGATATATCCATTGATTTAAATGCTTATGCAACAGGGATTTATTTTGTGAAAATAGGTGATGGAGCAAACTCCACGACTAAGAAAATTATCAAAAAATAAATAAACTTTGTCCTTTAATTCAAAAGCCTTGATCAATTATGATCAAGGCTTTTTATTTCAATAAAAAAAATAATTTTTATAATCTAAATTCGAATCCACCATAGATACCAAATGGATGACCTGGCCTAAGACCAGCAGGAACCCTAGAGACTTCGTATTCTGTATCTAACATATTGATGACATTAGTCGTCAAACTAAAGTTATTCGTTAAATGGTATTTAGCTGAAATATCTAAAATGAAATTACTTCCTACTTTTTCATTGGTGGAAATATCACCAGAACCAGCTTGAGTTCTAAATTTTCCTCTATATCTAGCATTAGCATGAGCTTCAAATTTTTCAGCTATAAAGCTTAAGCCTGCATTAAACTGATGTCTAGAAATGTAGGGGACTTCATCTCCTGAAGCCACCGCTCCCCAAATACCAACATTACTGTCGAAGGTGTTTTGGAATTTTGCATCTGTAAATGTATAGGTCATCGTTAGGGGAAGGCTGAAGTTGACGTTATTGGTTAGAAAATCATAACCCCCTAGCACTTCAAGCCCTGATACATCCACTTCGCCTGCATTAAACAAATCTAAGGTACCAACACCGCCAGTTGCTGCTAAATCGCTCCCAAGTAGATTGCTATAGTCATTATAAAAACCGACGACTTCACCAGAGAAACCGTTGTGACTAAAGCGTGTTCCTAATTCATAATTCACACTCTGCTCGGAGCTTTCTCCTTCTGTGGTTCCAGCTGGAGAAAAACCTTTGTGAACTCCACCGAATAAGGAAAATTCTTGGTTAAACTTATAATTAACCCCAATTCCTGGTATAAATTCATTCATTTCATTAGATCTAGTACTTAAGTCAGTTCCAGTTCTAGTGACATCTTCGGTTCCAAAATCATTTCTTTCTAAAGTGATATTCTCATATCTTAACCCAGGAGTGAATGTCCAACGTTTGTACTTCAATTTATAAAGAACATGAGCAGCGAAAGCATCGGCATCGGTTATTCTGTTAGAATCTGTTCCAGGAATCCCTTGTTCCACTAAGTTCATATTTCCACCGATCATGTTATAACCATCGACCCATTGAAAGCGGTCTTCTTCATCTTGGTGAAATCTTAAACCTACTTCAATGTCGTGAAAAACTGATCCAGTGGTAAAGTGATAATCCGCTTTAGTTTGAATGCCTTGTGAATAATATTCTCGATTGTTATTTTTTACATTAAGAGCAGAACCTTGGAAGTTCTGTGTTCCATTCACTAGTCCAAATAAAAACGGAAAGTCTTCTGGATTTTCAATTAAATTTGAAATGCTAGCTGAACTTCCGTTGGCGGATACATCATCTAATTTATACCAATTTCTTTTAAAATCATTTCTATAGGCAGTTGTTGTGATTCTAAAATAATCTGAGAATTTTGCAGTGTGAGTCAGCATAAATTGCGTGTGCTCTGTATCCATCAAATCTTTTTGCGAACCTGCATATCTTCTATAAGGAGTTGTCCCATAATCTTCATCGGTTAGCCCAAGATAAGTTTCATCAGATTGTTCATCGGAATACTGAAACTTAAAGTCTAAAGATTGCTGGACTCTAGCTTCGGGATTTGTATTAACTCTAAATTTTGCGACAAAATCATTAGTGTCAAATCCTGTATTTCCTCCATTATCAAGATTTTTAAAGCCATCTGAACGCCTTTTATTATATTCGACCATATAGCCGAAGTTTTTGAAAGAATCGCCAACATTAGCATAACTATTTAAGGTATTGTATGTTCCATAGCTTGTTCTTAAATTAGCTCTGAAGTCATTTGGGATTTCTGTAGATATAAAATTGATGGCTCCACCAGTGGTATTTGGACCATATTGAATTTGGCTACTTCCTTTTAGGACCTCTACAGATTGCATCCTGTTAACATTAGGAAAATAATATGCAGAGGAAGCACTATAAGGAGCAGGAGCTATTAAAACTCCATCTTCCATGATGTTTATTTTAGAAGAACGCTCTGGGGATGTTCCTCTTAAGCTTATATTAGGGCGAAGTCCAAATCCATCTTCTTCATAAATAGAAACCCCTGGTACTTGAGCTAGAACTCGGTTGATATCGGTATAATTTTGTTGTTGAAGTTCTTTTTTGGATAGAAAATAGGCAGAACCTGTTCTATTCTTTACTTCAAACTTACTTCCCAATAATTTATTAGCAACGATAGTTACCTCCCTTAAATCTCGTATGGAATCCGAAGATTTTTGTTTATTTGATTTCGTTTGTGCCTCTACACCTATAATGCTAAAAAGTAAAACTAAAGAAAGCATTAGTTTTTTAATGGTACTCATCCTCATTCCTGTTTATTTGGATTAAATATTAATTGCGGGCGCAAAAATAATGGCAATCTTTAGTTTGTACAAGCTTATTTAGATTTAATTCAAATAGAAGTTCTCATAGCATTGAAAACCAGTTCAGTATTTAGTTTTAACTTTTAGGTTGTTTATTTACATTTTAATTTGACAATTAAATTTACTTATGAAAGCACTTGTATCCATTTTTGTAATTTTTCTAATTCTTTCCTGTAATTCGGTTAAAAAAACCAAGCAGGCTATAAATTCTGGTAATTATACGGAAGCAATTAACCGATCTGTAAAACAACTACAGAAAAATAAATTCAATAAAAAAGGATATCAGTATGCCAACTTACTAAAGATTTCTTTCGAAAAGTTTAGGGAATCTAATTTAAAGCGTATAGATTTTTTAGAAAAAGAGACCCTAAAAAATAATGCGAAGCCTATTTATGAATCCTACCTAAGGCTTCAAGATATTCAGAATAGAATAAAACCTCTACTTCCTCTTGAGAATGAAGATGGGAGTAGAGTAGTGTTTGAGTTTTATGATTTTTCAGATGAAATTATAGCTGGAAAGGAGAATTATGCTGAATACTTGTATGTGAAAGCAAGTCGATTTTTAGATTCAGAAGTTAAAATTGATAGTCGATTAGCTTATAATAGTTTTGTGGAACTGGAAAAACTTGCTCCAGGATATAAGAATACATCTAGTTTGAAGCGTGATGCGTATATCAATGGAATTGATTTTGTATTAGTATCGCTTTATAACAATACTGAGCAAATCATTCCGGCTTTACTAGAAGATCGACTATTAAATTTTAATACTTATGATCTCGATGATTTATGGACGGAATACCATGTGAATCCAAGAGAGGATTTTACTTATGATTTCGCAATAGATATTAATTTCACCTCAATACAGTTTTCACCAGAACGATTACTTGAGCGTCAAGTCCCATTAGAACGTGCAGTGGTTGATGGGTGGAGATTTAAAAAGGATAGAGCGGGTAATTTTATTTTTGACCAAGGGGGGGATAAAATTAAAGAAGATATTGTTATTAATGTTAGTGGAACTTTATTTGAAACCGTTCAATCTAAAGAAGTTAAAGTTATAGCAGAAGTCAATTACTTTGATTTAATCTCAGATCAAAAAATAAATAATTACCCATTGGAAAGTCTTTTTATATTCGAAAATAGATTTGCAAATTTTGAAGGTGACAAAAAAGTTTTGAATAAAGATGAAAATTACCTTTTAACAAGAGGACCAGTTAACTATCCATCTCACGAACAAATGCTTTCTGATGCTTCCGAAGATATTAAAGCCAAGCTCAAATCAATTTTGAAACAACAAATCAGAAATTAATTGTCAATAAATCTTTTGTAATGCTCAAGCCTTTCAAAAATCTCTTTGACGTAGTTATAAGGTTCCTCACCTCGAACGTATCCATACTTTATAAACGATTTGTTGTAATGCTCAGGAAAACTGAGATCGAGCATTGCAAGCTCTACATTATCATCCCATATCAATGGATCTAGACCTTGGGTTTCAGCAAGTTTTTGGGCGTCTTTTACATGGTATAATCCACTATTGTAAGATCCTAAGGCAAACTTAATTTTTTGGATGCTGTCTTTGACATTACTATGACTTTCTAACATCTGTTTTAAATAAGTCGCTCCAGCTTTTAAGCTTTGATTTGGATTATATGGATCTGTAATACCTAGCTCCCTTGCCGTAGCAGGCATAATCTGCATTAGACCACTAGCTCCAGCCCAAGAATCTCTGTTTGGCTTAAATTGAGATTCTTGATAAGCCACAGAAGCCAAGAGCCTCCAATCCCATTCTATCCGTTCTGCATTTTCTTTTAGGATATCATCGTAAGGGCTTATTTTATTTTCATTGAGGCTGTAAAATTCACTAACGACTCTGGTTTTATAAAGTCTTTTATTTTTAAAATATTTATTATATATCACATGATAATCTGTTGTTTTCTTTGCCTTTTCAAGCCATTGATTAACCGCTGATAGTAAATTAGTATCTCTTTTGCGGACTGCCCAGCCAATACGCTGAGATAGGCTTAGTGATGTACTGATGTCTAAGATAGGGTAATAGGAAGAGTTGATAAATGCAATGTTTTCATCTGCAATGGTGAACTTAATATCTCCGTCTACGACTTTCTTAATTATTTTATCTGTAGATAAAGTTCCTCTGAGTGTATCAATTATAATAGGACCTCCTAGCTCGCTAGATAAGTTCTTAATTCTGGAAGCATAAGAAGAATTACGCTTTACAGATATAGTATCATTAATTAATTCAATGGGGTTAGTTACCAATTGATTTTTAATTTCATGCAATTTCATTCTACGCCAATTTTCGGGTTTTTTCTGAATTAAAACTTGGTGAGAAAGATATAAGGGTGTTGTAAAATTTATTTTTCTTTTCCGGTCTTCAGTAATGGTGTACCCATAAGCTAAAAGATCGCCTTCTCCTTCTTGAAGTAGTTTTATTAAGTCATTTTCATCTTTGGCTATTACCATTTCTAGTTCAACATCCAAGTCTTTAGCCATTCTTTCTAAAAGTTCATATTCAAAACCCATCGGGCGACCTTTGTATAAGAAATAAGTAGTTCCTGAATAAATGGTTAAAGCTTTCAATTTTCCACTTTCTTTAATGTCTTGAAGATCTCTGGAAAATTTTTCCGAATCTTCTTTTTCATTATTGCCTTCGGAATTAGATTGACACCCTATATTTATCAAGAGTAAAAGGAGTAATATTTTTTTCATTTTAATTAGAATATGATTTCAATATAGGCATTTAGTTCCATGCTATAGGGCATTTTCTTAATATTATGACAATAAAAAAGCCAGAAAATCTGGCTTAAATTGATCTAATATTCTGAAAATGAATTATTTAATCTTCATTCTCGTCATCTTCTCCTTTCTGAGGTAAATCTACAAAATTCATCTCCATTTCTTCATCTTCATAATCTTCCACATCAAATTTTGTCATGGTATCTTCCAATCTTGTGCTTATTTTTACCAAATATATGGTGTCTTCAGTTTTAACTTCAACAGCCTCTACAGTTTCCTTTTTAGAATTTTTAAAGACTAGAACATCTCTGTCATCATATCCATCAGGATACTTTTGAACTAATAAAGAGAGTATTTCTGGTGTAAGTTTTTTGTAATCGATGATGATTCTTTTCATTCTAGATTCAGTTTATACTAACAAACATAGAATAAAACTTTACATAAAAAAACTAAATCACTTTAAAATAAAGACGTTTTTTAATGTAGCTATAGAGTCGCAGTTTTCGAAAATTAATCCCAATCTTTCCTCATTAATTTCACCTTCAATTTGATAAATTTTGCAAGGTTTTGCTTCGATATTACTTTCTTTAAAGTTAACATCTCCAGACTTTAAAATATAGGAGATAGCAGATGTATCTATCTTTTTCTGATTAAAAAACTCTAAAGCTTCATCAGAAACGACGCGATCTTTAATCCGAATATTTTTTAAAACTCTGGAGTCCAAGCCCCAGTCGCAGGATGTTTTTTTACCACCCAAGAAGAACATCAGCATGATAATACCAACAACAAAGCCTGATAAGTAATAGCCAAGTCTATGAATAAATTTCATAAAATAAATTTAGAAAATAAGTAAATTAGGATCTCTGTGATTCAGGTCGAACCAATCTGCTACAGATTTATTGGTAAGAATTCCATGATAAAAATACAACCCATTCCTAAGGCCTGCATCTGTTCTTAAAGCGTGTTCTAAGCCTCCTTCTTCACCAATATGAAGCAAGTAAGGAGTGAAAATATTGCTGATAGATAGCGAGGCTGTTCTAGAATATCTTGAAGGTATATTGGGAACACAATAATGTATCACTCCGTGTTTTTCCACAGTAGGTTGATCGTGAGTTGTAATTGATGAAGATTCTACACACCCTCCCATATCAATACTCACATCAATAATAACCGCTCCTTTCTTCATTTTTTTCACCATTTCTTCAGTCACAATTACAGGAGCTCTATTTTGTCCTCTTACGGCACCGATAACTACATCGGCTCTTTTTAGAGCTTTAAGTAAGATTTTAGGTTGAAGAGTAGAGGTAAATAAGGGTCTTCCAACATTACTTTGTAAACAGCGCAGTTTAGTAAGGGAACTGTCAAAAACTTTTATACCCGCACCCAATCCCATAGCGCTTCTTGCGGCATACTCTCCTACTGTTCCCGCCCCAAGAATAACAACTTCTATAGGCGGCACCCCACTTATGTTTCCAAACATAAGTCCGTTGCCTCCAGACATATTGGATAAATATTCTGCTGCAATTAAAATGGAAGATGTTCCTGCGATTTCGCTCAAAGCTCTTACCGCGGGATAACCTCCAAATTGATCTTTTATAAATTCAAACGCCAATGCTGTGATTCTTTTATTTGCTAAAGTTTCACAATATGATTTTTTTCTGGTTTTAAGTTGTAAGGCTGAAATAAGTATAGATTGAGGTTTCATCAACTCCAGCTCCTCTTCAGAGGGAGGTGCAACCTTCAAAACTATTGGACAGGCAAAAACTTTCTGAGTGCTTTTAGTAATTTCTCCCCCAGCTTCACTATAATCCTTATCTTTAAAGTTAGCTTGGTTTCCAGCTCCACTTTCAATTAGAACCCGGTGGCCATTTGCTGTAAGAGCGTTCACTGCATCTGGAGTAAGGCAAACTCGTTTTTCTTGATAAGACGTTTCTTTTGGTAAACCTATAAATAGCTCTCCTTTAGAGCGCTTTATTTCTAGCATTTCTTCCTGAGGAAGCAATTCTGAGGTTGTGAAAGGAGATTTTGAGGAGTGTTGATTCATTATGGTGATTGCTAGGGCTAAAATAATTAAAATTAATCGGAAACTCTCGTTTAATCTTTAAAACTCAGTCAATACGATAGTTCTTGTTTGTTCATCTTTAGCTGTAAATTTTAGCAAGCTGTAGTGTTGTGGCCACAAATTTGGGATTTTCTCAGGCCATTCTATAAAAACTTGGTGAGAGGAGTCAAGATATTCTTCAAAACCCATATCATAAGCTTCTTGTTCGTCTTCAATTCTATAAAAATCAAAATGATAAACAGAATTGGTTATGCCTTCATATTCATTGACCAAAGAAAATGTAGGGCTCGAAACACGGTCTTTACTTCCCAATTGTTTTACAAGCTCTTTGATTAACGTTGTCTTCCCAGAGCCCATTTCTCCTGAAAAAAGAATATTCTTAGATTCTACATACTTCAGAATTTGAGAAGCAGTAGGTTCTATATCGCTTAATAGGTAAGTGAAAGTCATAATTTTATCTAGGTTCTAATACTGCAAAAGGAATGATCATTTCTTCTAATGAAATACCTCCGTGTTGATAGGAGTTTCTGTAATAATTCACGTAATAGTTGAAATTATTAGGATAGGCTAAAAAGTAATTCTCTTTTGCAAAAATAAAAGAACTAGACATATTGATACTGGGCAAATGTATTTTTTTAGGATCTTTTGCAACAACAACATCCTTTTCATTATAAGTTAGACTTTTTCCTGTTTTGTATCTTAAGTTTAAACTTGTGTTTTTGTCACCAACTACTTTAGAAGGATTTTTAACGTTAATCGTTCCATGATCTGTCGTCAAAATCAATTTGAAACCTAAGCTTTGAGCTTGTTGAATGATATCCAGTAAAGGAGAGTTTTTAAACCAACTTTGAGTTAGAGATCTATAAGACTTATCGTTAGAGGCCAATTCTTTTATGACTTCCAATTCTGTTTTAGAATGCGATAACATATCGACGAAATTATACACCAAAACGGTCAGGTCGTTGTCTTTTTGACTTCTAAAATTATCAGCTAACTTTCTTCCTTTAGCAACATTGGTAATTTTATGGTATTGAGTTTTATAATCTTTTCCAAGTCGTTTTAGTTGAGCTCTCAGAAATTCCTCTTCATATTGATTTTTTCCTCCTTCCTCTGTATCATTCAACCAATATTCTGGATAAATTTTTTCCATATCGGAAGGCATAAGACCCGAGAAAATAGCATTTCTCGCGTATTGTGTTGCAGTGGGGAGAATACTGTAAAAAGGTTCCTCTTTAATTTTCTTATAGTGATTTGCTACAATAGGCTCGAACGATTTCCATTGGTCGTACCTTAAGTTATCAACTACGACTAATAGAGTAGGCTGTTGCTTTGATATTTCAGGTAGTATTTTCGACTTGAAAAGAGTGTGAGATAGAGTAGGAGCTTCAACACCTTTTTCGAACCATGTTGGATAATTTTGATCTATAAATTTGCAAAATTCGATGTTAGCTTCATTTTTTTGAGATTCAAGAATTTCAAACATCCCTGTATCTTCGACATTTTCTAACTCTAATTCCCAATAAATCAATTTCAAATATAAGTCTACCCATTCTTGAAAGGAATCCACGTCAGTCAATTCCATAGATATTTTTCTAAACTCCTGTTGGTAATTGAGTGTTGTCTTTTCTGAAACTAGCCGAGTATGGTCTAGATTTTTCTTTAGACTTAGGAGAATCTGGTTTGGATTGACAGGTTTAATTAGGTAGTCTGCTATTTTAGAACCAATGGCTTCTTCCATGATATATTCTTCCTCACTTTTGGTAATCATAATCACAGGAAGATCTGTTCTGATGGCCTTTATTTCATTAAGTGTTTCCAGTCCAGTAAGCCCTGGCATATTTTCATCTAAGAACACAATATCAAATCTATTTTGCTTCACTTCATCTACAGCTTCAGACCCACTTTTACAAGTTGTCACTGCATAAGATTTTTTTTCAAGAAACAAAATGTGTGGCTTTAGCAAATCTATTTCATCATCTGCCCATAGTACTTTTATCTTTGACATATATAGCTTTATATTTGTGGTATAAAAAAACTGATTTGAACCAAAGGAACAAACTTAAAATAATAAACGATCCAATTTATGGATTTATTACGATACCAAGCCCCTTAATTTTCGATCTCATTGAGCATCCATACTTTCAGAGGCTGAGGAGAATTACTCAAATGGGGTTATCTCACCTTGTTTATCCAGGAGCTAATCATACTAGATTTCATCATGCCTTAGGATGTCTTCACCTCATGAAGAAGGCTGTCGATATTTTAAAGTTTAAAGGTGTTGATATTTCAGAAGAAGAGGAGGAAGGCGTACTTATTGCTATTTTACTCCATGATATAGGTCACGGACCTTTTTCTCATGCTTTAGAGCATTCTATAGTTAGTGATCTAAGTCATGAATACCTCTCCTTGGAATTTATGAATAGATTAAATATAGAGTTTCAAGGACAGCTCACTTTAGCTATTAATATTTTCAGAGGAAATCACGATAAGAAATTTTTATGTCAACTCATTTCAAGTCAGTTAGACATAGATCGTTTGGACTATTTAAAGCGAGATAGCTTTTACACAGGGGTGGCAGAGGGTAATATCAATAGTGAGCGCCTTATCAATATGCTTAATGTAGTGGATGATAAGTTGGTTGTAGAAGAAAAAGGAATTTATTCAATCGAAAAATTTTTGGTTGCTAGACGTTTAATGTACTGGCAAGTCTATTTGCATAAAACAAGTTTAAGTGCAGAACAACTTCTGATTAGGTTATTGAGAAGAGCCAAATATATTTTTGAAACAACAGATGAACAGATAGAAAATTCAACCCTAAATTACTTTTTAAGGCATGATATTAATTCTGAAAATTTTGATGATATCACTCTCCAACTTTTTTCAAAATTGGATGACTACGATATCATTTCAGCCTTAAAGAGCTGGCAAAATCACGATGACTTTGTTTTGAGTAGATTGAGTAAAATGATTTTGAATAGAGATTTGTTGAAGATTAAACTGAAAAATGAACCTATTGATCAAGAAAAACTAAAGTGTCATCTCTCTAAAGTTATTAAAAATTATAAGCTTTCTGAAGAAGAAGCAGAGTATTTTGTATTCGAAGGAACTACTTCCAATTTGGCTTATCAGCCTGATAAGGAACATATTAACATATGGTATAAAAACGGAAAGATTAAGGATGTGTCCTCGGCTTCAGACCAGCTCAACCTAAAAGCATTATCTAAAACTGTAGTAAAGCACTACTTATGTTATCCAAAAACCTATAATTAACGGTTTTTTTCTATTTTTGCCAGAATGAAATTTACAGCCCAACAAATTGCAGATATATTAGACGGAGACATTGTGGGAAATCCAGATGTAGAAGTTAATAAGCTTTCTAAGATAGAGGAAGGCAAAGAAGGATCGTTAACCTTTTTATCTAATCCAAAATATACTTCATACATATACAAAACTCAAGCTAGCATTTGTATCGTCAATAAAAGCTTTGAGAAGACTCAAGATATATCAACAACATTAATTAAAGTTGAAGATTCTTATGATGCATTTTCAAAATTACTTGAGGTCTATAATCAGATAAAATTAGATAAAAAGGGTATTGAAACGCCAAGCTCTATATCAGATACAGCCAAACTAGGAGAAAACATCTACGTTGGAGCTTTTACTTATATAGGTGAAGATGTTGTTGTGGGAGATAATGTGAAAATTTACCCCAATGTTTATATAGGTGATAATGTTACTATAGGAAATGGTGTTACCATATTTGCTGGTAGCAAAATTTATTCTGAAACTCAAATTGGTAACCATTGTACACTCCACAGCGGAGTCATAATAGGTGCCGATGGATTTGGATTTACGCCTTCAGAGAATGGAGAATATTCCAAAATACCACAAATAGGAAATGTCATAATAGAAGATTTTGTAGATATAGGTGCTGCCACTACAATAGATAGAGCTACATTAGGGTCTACCATTATTCGAAAAGGTGTAAAGCTAGATAATCAAATTCAAATTGCCCATAATGTTGAAATTGGAGAGCATACTGCAATTGCAGCCCAAACGGGTATTGCGGGATCTAGTAAAATTGGAAAGAACTGTTTAATAGGCGGACAAGTCGGTATCGCAGGGCATATAAAAATAGGTGACCGCGTAAAAATTCAAGCTCAAACAGGTGTTGGAAGGAATATAAAAGATGATGAAGCTATACAAGGTTCACCTGCTTTTGGATATAGCGACTTTAATAAATCCTACGTGCATTTTAGAAATTTTCAAAAAATAGTAAGCCGTTTAGATCATATAGAAAAACAATTTCCAAAGGATGAAAATTAATAACCAAACTACTATAAAAAAAGAAGTATCCTTACATGGGGTAGGGCTTCATACAGGTCAAAATGTAACTTTGACTTTTAAACCTGCTCCTATCAATCACGGATTTGCTTTCAAAAGAGTTGATCTGGAAGGTGAACCTATTATTCCTGCGGATGCAAGCTTAGTAACCAATACCGATCGAGGAACAAGCCTAGAAAAAAACGGGGTTGCTATTCAGACTTCAGAGCACGTTCTTGCAGCCTGCGTAGGGATGGGAGTTGACAATATTCTTTTAGAATTAAACGCCTCCGAGCCCCCAATAATGGATGGATCTTCAAAGTATTTTGTGGAAGCTCTAGAAGAAGCTGGTGTCGAAGAACAAGATGCTCCTAGAGATGAATTTATCGTGGAAGATGTGATTTCTTTTTCAGATGAAGAGACAGGTTCAGAAATCCTTGTGATGCCTTCCAATGAATACCAAGTGACTACCATGGTAGATTTTGGAACAAAGGTATTGGGGACGCAAAATGCTTATTTGAATAAGATGAGCGATTTCAAAAAAGAAATTGCAAACTCAAGAACTTTTAGTTTTCTACATGAGTTAGAAGCGATGTTGACCAGTGGATTAATAAAAGGCGGAGATCTCAACAATGCTATTGTTTACGTAGATAAAGAACTATCTCCAGATACGATGGAACGCTTAAAGGAAGCTTTTGGTAAAAATGAAATTTCAATAAAGCCCAATGGAATTTTAGACAATCTTACTCTCCATTACCCAAATGAGGCAGCAAGGCATAAACTGTTAGATGTAATTGGAGATTTGGCATTGGTAGGAACACACATACGAGGAAAGGTGATAGCCAATAAGCCAGGTCATACCATCAACACTCTATTTGCTAAAAAGTTAGCGAAAATAATAAAAGCTGAAAAGAGAAATAAAGTTCCAAAATTTGACCTTAATAAACCACCACTTTATGATGTAACTGAAATCATGAATAGGTTACCTCACAGGCCGCCTTTTTTACTGGTAGATAAAATTTTTGAACTAACGGATCGGTCGGTTATTGGAACTAAAAATGTGACTATGAACGAACCTTTCTTTGTAGGACATTTTCCAGGTAAACCAGTAATGCCAGGCGTTCTTCAGATAGAAGCTATGGCTCAAACTGGTGGTATTTTAGCCTTAAGTACGGTGGACGATCCCGAAAATTACTTGACCTATTTTATCAAAATAGATAATGTTAAATTTAAGCAACAGGTTGTACCTGGAGATACGCTTATTTTCAAACTAGAATTAATATCTCCAATTCGACGTGGTATTTGTCACATGCAAGGTTATGCTTATGCCAATGATAAATTAGCATGTGAGGCCGAACTCATGGCAAAAATCGTAAAATCTAAATAAAATGAATCAACCTTTAGCATACGTTCACCCAGGTGCAAAAATTGCCAAAAATGTGGTAATTGAACCTTTTACTACAATTCACAACAATGTAGAAATTGGTGAGGGAACTTGGATTGGTTCTAATGTTACCATTATGGAAGGTGCTCGAATCGGAAAGAATGTAAGTATTTTTCCTGGCGCTGTAATTTCAGCTGTTCCTCAAGATAAAAAATTTGAAGATGAAGACACTATTACTGAAATAGGGGATAATACCACGATTCGGGAATGTGTAACCATCAACAGAGGTACCAATGACAGAATGAAAACTAAGATTGGAAAAAATTGTTGGATTATGGCTTATTGCCATATTGCCCATGATTGCATTGTAGGTGATAATTGTGTGTTTTCCAATAATAGTACTTTAGCGGGTCATATTACCGTTGGAGACTATGCAGTTTTAGCAGGGATGGCCGCGGTTCAGCAATTTTGTAGCATTGGACGTCATGCGTTTATCACCGGAGGATCGATGGTAAGAAAAGATGTTCCTCCGTTTGTAAAAGCAGGAAGAGAGCCCTTATCCTACGTTGGGATTAATTCTGTAGGCCTAAGACGCAGAGGTTTTGATACCGATAAAATAAGAGAAATTCAAAATATTTATAGGATTCTTTATCAAAAGAATTACAATAATACACAAGCCGTTTCTATTATTGAAGCGGAAATGGAGGCTACTCCAGAACGAGACGAAATATTGCAATTTATAAAAGATTCCCAGAGAGGAATTATGAAAGGATATTTTTCAAACTAAACACCCATGGCAACAACAAGCGACATTAGAAATGGTTTATGCATAAAATATAACCACGATATATTCAAGGTGACGGAATTCTTACACGTTAAACCTGGAAAAGGTCCTGCTTTTGTGCGGACTAAATTAAAAAGTGTTACGACAGGAAAAGTTATTGATAATACGTTTTCTGCAGGACACAAAATTGAAGAAGTAAGAGTAGAAACTCACAAATACCAGTTTCTGTACCAGGAAGGTGAATTTTATCACTTTATGCATGTTGAAGATTTTACACAGATCAGACTTCTTCAAGCAGCATTAGATATGCCAAATTTACTTAAAGAAGGTGAAGTAGTGACTATACTTATCAACTCAGAGGACAATCTTCCTTTATCCGTAGACATGCCTCCTCACGTTGTTTTAAGAGTGACTCAAACGGAGCCGGGAATTAAAGGAAATACCGCCACAAATGCTACTAAATCTGCAACTTTAGAAACAGGAGCTGAAGTAAACGTTCCTTTATTTATCAACGAAGGGGATAAGGTGAAAGTTGAAACTGAAAAGGGAACTTATAAAGAACGAATTAAAGAATAATAAGCTAAGCTGAATGAAGTTTCCACAACCACAGACTCTTTTAGAAATTTCTAGACTCATCAATTCTGAATTTATTGGTGATCAACATTTTGAAATTCAAGGTATAAATGAAATTCATGTTGTAGAAGAAGGAGATATTGTATTTGTAGACCACCCTAAATATTACGATAAGGCTTTAGAGTCTAAAGCAAGTGTGATACTTATCAATAAAAAAGTAGATTGCCCTGAAGGAAAGGCGCTATTGATATCTGAAGATCCGTTTTCAGATTTCAATAAAATTACCCGTCACTTTTCACCGTTTACAGCAGCAGATGCACAAATTTCAAAAACAGCTTCCATTGGTCATAATACTGTTATCCAACCAAATGTTTTTATCGGTAACCATGTGAAGATTGGCAACAATTGTATCATTCATAGTAATGTTTCAATATACGATGGGGTAGAGGTTGGCAATAACGTTCAGATTCATGCAGGTACTGTTTTAGGTGCAGACGCTTTTTATTATAAAAACCGTCCTTCACATCACGATAAATTACTATCTGGAGGTAGTGTTAAAATTGAAGATGACGTAGAGATTGGAGCACTATGCACTATCGATAAAGGGGTGTCTGGAATCACACTCATAGGAAAAGGCACAAAAATAGATAACCAAGTCCAAATTGGACATGATACAATAATAGGGAAAAAATGTCTTATTGCCTCACTAACAGGAGTAGCAGGCTGTGTGGTTGTAGAAGATGAAGTCACCATGTGGGGGCAAGTTGGTGTAGCCAGCGGATTAACTATAGGGACTAAAGCCATTATTTTAGCCCAGTCTGGAATTAGTAAAAGCCTAAAACCAAATAAAACTTACTTTGGAACGCCTGCTGAGGATGTAAAAAAGAAATACAGAGAATTAGCTTACATCAGTAGGATACCAGAAATCATTCAAAAACTTAAAAATTTATGAGTTCAGATCACAAAAAATTGGTCACAAACTTTTTTACTTCCAAATACTACAAAGATCAATCTGAATTTGAGAAGTTTATACATCCAAAACTAAAAATAGACTGGAATAGCAGCAGGGGTTTTTTTCAGTTCAATTATAAAAAGTTTTATAAGATGTCCCTAGAAATGGGGAAATCTTTCGAAAATATGTCTCCAGAATTTTCTCATGTAGTCCAAGAAGATAACCAAGTGTTTGTAAGGTTTACTTACAATGTAGAAACGGTTGAATCTCAAGATTTGATTGGATTGGCAGACTTTTTTAGCGTTTGGGAAATAAAAGACAATAAGCTTTACAGAGGTTATATCATGTCTCAACCTTGCGACGAGGGTTTAGAAGGTATGCTCTCTTTCATAAATGAAGTATAATTAAGCAATTAAATAACTATATAATTTTTAAGGCTCGTCTTAAAAATTTACTTTTGTTCAACAAAAATTAAACATACATATGAGCGTTTTAGTCAATAAAAATTCAAAAATTATTGTTCAGGGGTTTACTGGAAGTGAAGGATCATTTCACGCCGAACAAATGATAGACTATGGAACCAACATAGTTGGTGGTGTGACTCCAGGCAAAGGAGGAACTATCCATTTGGGAAAACCAGTTTTCAATACAGTTTCTGATGCTGTTGAAAAAGCTGGAGCAGATACCACTATTATCTTTGTTCCACCAGCTTTCGCAGCAGATGCTATTATGGAAGCTGCAGATGCTGGTATTAAAGTCATTATAACTATTACAGAAGGTATTCCTGTTTCAGACATGATTAAGGCTTCAGATTACATTAAAGATAAAGACTGTAGACTTATTGGTCCCAACTGTCCTGGTGTAATTACACCCGGAGAGGCTAAAGTGGGCATTATGCCAGGCTTTGTTTTCAAAAAAGGAATAGTTGGTATTGTTTCTAAGTCCGGAACCTTAACTTACGAAGCCGCAGACCAAGTGGTTAAAGAAGGTTATGGTATTACCACGGCTATTGGTATTGGGGGAGATCCTATTATTGGAACTACCACAAAAGATGCTGTAGAGATGTTGGTAAACGACCCAGAAACTGAATGTGTGGTCATGATTGGTGAAATTGGTGGACAATTGGAAGCAGAAGCTGCTAAATGGTATAAAGAAAGTGGAAGCAAAAAACCTGTTATAGGATTTATTGCTGGAGAAACTGCCCCTGCTGGAAGAACTATGGGACATGCTGGCGCTATTGTAGGTGGAAGCGAAGACACAGCTCAGGCGAAAAAAGCCATACTGAAGGATTCTGGTATCCACGTTGTGGATTCACCAGCAGAAATTGGTAAAAAAGTAGCTGAAGTACTTTCTAAATAAATTATTTAAAATTCGAAAAGCCTTTACTGCACAAGTAAAGGCTTTTTATGTCAAAATCTATACAAGCTATGAAACTACTTGACAAAAAAAATGTAATTATTACAGGTGGAAACCGAGGAATAGGAAAAGGGATTGCTGAAATTTTTGCTCAACATGGAGCCAATGTTGCCTTTACCTATATTTCATCTTCAAGTTCTGCTAAAGAGTTGGAAGATCACCTCAAAACCTTTGGAGTGAACGCAAAAGCATATAAATCTGACGCTTCAGATTTTGATCAATCTCAAAAGTTAGCAGACGAAGTCATCAAAGATTTTGGCAGTATCCATGTTCTTATTAACAATGCAGGAATTACAAAAGACAATCTCTTGATGCGGATGAGTGAAGACGATTTTGATAAAGTTATTAAGGTAAATTTGAATTCTGTTTTTAACTTGACCAAAGCCGTTTTACGACCTATGTTGAAGCAAAGAAGTGGTAGTATTATCAATATAAGTTCTGTTGTTGGTTTAAAGGGGAACCCTGGACAGGCCAATTATTCAGCTTCAAAAGCAGGAATCATCGGTTTTTCTAAATCCGTAGCTCTAGAATTAGGGTCTAGAAATATACGATCAAATGTGGTAGCTCCAGGATTCATAGAAACTGAAATGACAGAAAAATTAGATGAAAAAACAGTGGAGGGCTGGAGACAAGCTATTCCTCTTAAAAGAGGTGGAAAGCCAGAAGATATAGCCAATGCGTGTGTATTTTTAGCTAGCGATATGAGCACCTACATCACTGGGCAGACCTTAAGTGTAGATGGAGGAATGTATACTTAAAACTTAATTATGACAAGTCAATTTTTGCTATTGCTTCTTTTGAATTTTGCATGTGCATTGGGATTGACATTTTTATTATATCATAAATTATTTCAAGACAAAACTCAAAGAGTGCTCGCACTTTTTAGATTTTTGTCTTTTTTTTTGATAGGACTATTACTTATAAATCCTGAAATTGACTCTACAGAACTCAGTATTGAAAAGCCTAAACTCACATTTGCTATTGATAATTCTGAATCTATCCAAAAGCTTTCTGATAGTAAGGGAATTAACGATTTTGTAAAAAAAATCAGGACAGATGATGAACTAAATTCAAAATACGATTTGAGTTTTTTTTCCTTTGGTAATCAATACAACGTATTAACTGATTCGCTTGAGTTTTCAGAAACTTCAACAAACATCTCGAAAGTAATAGATTATGCTTACGAAATTAATAAAGAGGAGACGTCTTTATTTGTTATGTTGACAGATGGGAATCAAACTTTTGGTGAGGATTACTATTACAAATCGTTCCCTGAACCTATATCCTCTTCAATTATAGTTTTAGGAGATACCACTACATATAAAGATTCTAAAATTGATTTTATCAACCTCAATGAGTTTGCTTATTTCAACAATGAATTTCCTCTGGAATTATTTGTTAGTCAGAATACGTCTACAAACACGACTCAGACCTTAAGCATAGTCGAGAACGATGTAAAACTCGCTTCTAGATCGATTACAATTCCAGCTAAGGGTTCCACTAAAGTTGAGTTCCAACTTAAAGCAACACCAGTAGGGATGAAAGTGCTTGAAGCTGAGCTAGAGCCTCTTCAAAATGAAAAGAACTTAACGAATAATAAGAAAAGTATATCCCTAGAGGTCATAGATTCTCGCTCCAAAATCTTGCTAATCTCGGATATTATACATCCGGACTTGGGATTTTTTAAAAGGATTCTGGAAACCAATAAAGAGTTGGAACTTTTTACAAAAACCACCTCAGATTTTATTGAATATTCTGAATATGACTTGCTGATTTTATACCAACCTCAATCTGCATTTCGAAAAGTTTTTAGTGAAATAAAAGCTAACCAATTGAATTATTTTCTCATCGGGGGTTCACAAACCGACTATGGATTTTTAAATCGGTTGGATTTAGGATTTGAAAAAGAATTGATACCTACTACTGAAGAGTATACTGCCACTTTAAATGCTGATTTTAGTTTGTTTCAAATTGAGGGTTTAAATTTTAAATCCTATCCACCTGTCTTAGATAAGTTTGGGGATATTAATTTGACCACTAACTTTTCAATGTTTTTGAATAAAAGAGTAAATGGAGTAGAATTGGATTCTCCATTGTGGGTGTTTGATGCAGATTCTAATATAAAACGCTCTTTTTTATTTGGTGAAAATTTCTGGAAGTGGAGAGCTAGCTATTATGTTAAGCATTCGGATTTTGAAAAATTCGACCAGACTTTTCAAAAGATCCTTCAGTATTTATCTCAAGCGAAGTCTAAGAATAACTTATCGGTAGAGGTTGTTCCAGTGATTAATTCTGGAGAATCCAATGAAATAAGAGCTAAGTATTATGATGCTAATTTTGAAGTAAATCCTGACTTTAATTTCAGTATTCGTTTTGAAAATCTTGAGACTACAAAAGCAACACAATCAAGACTACTTTCAGATGGAGATAGCTATATCTATAATCTATCAGACTTGGAGCCGGGAACCTATACTTATGAAATAAAAGGGATGGATGTTGATATTTCTAAAGTTGGACAATTTGAAATTTTAAACTATTCTAGCGAACTTCAATTTGAAAATGCAAATTATAAAGGGTTAAGACGACTTGTAGAAGAAAAAGATTTGTATCTATTTTCAAACAGAGAGGAACTGATTTCTAGTTTAAGGTCAGAAGACGTTAAATCAATCCAAAAATCCACCAAAAAAACACAGAGTTTAGTCGATTTTGAATGGCTTATCCTATTATTAGCATTAACTTTGAGTTTCGAATGGTCTTATAGAAAATATAAAGGCTTAATTTAAATTAAAATAATATGGAAAGATTACCTAAGGCGATTGTACCTATCATTATAGTAGTGGTGATTGCAATCATTTTTATAGCAAATTCAACAGTGAACGTCAATTCTGGTGAAGCTGGAGTTTTATTTAAACGTTTTGATGGTGGAGTAGTTACTGATGGCGAACCTCTAAAAGAGGGTTTTCATATTGTAGCTCCTTGGAACACTGTTTTTATTTATGAGGTGAGACAACAAACTATGGATGAATCTATGGAAGTTTTATCTTCAAACGGTCTAGACATTAAACTTGATGCTACAATTTGGTTTGAACCAACTTATGATCAACTTGGTTTATTGCACAAAGAACGAGGACAGAAATATATTTCTAGATTGATACAACCTGCTGTAAGATCTGCGACAAGAGCAGTTGTTGGTCGGTACAAGCCTGATGAATTGTATGCTCAAAAAAGAGAATCAATTCAAAATGAAATATATGATGAAACCAATCAATTACTGAAAAATCAATATGTTCAAGTCAATAGAATTTTGGTAAGAGATGTCTCATTACCACCAACTATTAAACAAGCGATTGAGAGAAAATTGAAGCAAGAACAAGAGTCATTGGAATATGAGTTTCGTTTAGAAAAAGCGACTAAAGAAAAACAACGTCAAGAAATTGAAGCTCAAGGTAAAGCTCGTGCCAATGAGATTTTAAATGCTTCTCTGTCTGAAAATATCTTGAAGGAAAAAGGAATCCAAGCTACAATTGAACTTTCTAAATCTGAAAATTCTAAAATTATTGTAATAGGTTCTGGAGAAAATGGTATGCCTATCATATTAGGAAATAACTAATTTTGTCATAAAAAAAGCGAACTCTTTTAGGATTACATATTTTATTCTAAATTTGCACTGCGATGAAAAATTACAACCTACATCATTATTTATCTAATACGCTCAACGCGGTTGGAATGTAATATGTAGATAGTTAATCATATACAAAACCCGTTTGAGCACTATGCTCTAACGGGTTTTTTAATTTAAAAAACGAGAATCAATACTATGGAAAAACTTAAAATAGCGATACAGAAATCAGGAAGGTTACACGATGAATCCCTTAAAATTCTAAAAAATTGTGGGATTTCCATCGATAATGGAAGAGACCAGCTTAAGGTAGAGGCCTCTAATTTTCCTTTAGAGATCTTTTACCTTAGAAATGGAGATATTCCACAGTACTTAAGAGATGGCATTGCAGACTTAGCCATAGTGGGGGAAAACCTTCTTTATGAAAAGGGAGATGACCTTATTATCCAAAGACGTTTGGGATTTTCTAAATGTAAAGTGTCTTTGGCAATTCCAAAGCAGTCTACTATGAAAGGCGTTAAAGATCTAGAAGGCATGCAGATTGCTACATCTTACCCAAATACACTTCAGAAATACTTGGATAAACAAGGGGTAAATGCTAATATTCACTTAATAACAGGTTCTGTTGAAATTGCTCCTAACATCGGTCTTGCAGATGCTATTTGCGATATAGTATCTAGCGGTAGTACTTTGTTCAAAAATAATCTAAAGGAATCTGATGTTATTTTAAACAGTGAAGCTGTTTTAGCAAGTTCTCCTACTTTATCCAAAGAGAAGCAAGAATTACTGGATAAGTTGATGTTTAGAATTGATTCTGTTTTGAGAGCTGAAAATTCTAAATATGTATTGTTGAATGCTCCAAACGATAAACTTGAAGATATTATTAAGATTCTACCTGGTATGAAGAGTCCTACAATTATGCCTCTTGCAGAATCTAACTGGAGTTCCGTACACACTGTTATTACCCAAGAGAAGTTTTGGGAAATTATAGACGAATTAAAATCTGCAGGAGCAGAAAGCATCCTTGTAAGTCCAATTGAAAAAATGATTTTATAATGAAAACGATTCAATTTCCAAAGAGAGAAGACTGGTCCGAACTCTTAAAACGGCCAACGCGTACTTTTAAAGATATCGAAACCACAGTGGATGATATCTTTAAGAATATTGAACAGAGTGGGGACGAAGCTGTATTAAAGTATACCAGCATGTTCGATGGAGTGGATTTAAAAGATTTTAAGGTGACATCCGCTGAAATTGAAAATGCTCAACACCAAGTTTCAGCTCCATTAAAATCTGCAATTCAATTAGCGAAAGCTAATATCACTAAGTTTCACGAAGCTCAAAAAACAGAACCTGTTAAGGTAGAAACCCAACCTGGGGTGACCTGTTGGCAAGCAAAAAAGCCCATACAAAAAGTAGGTTTATATATACCAGGGGGGACTGCTCCATTATTTTCTTCTGTTTTGATGTTGGCAGTGCCTGCCAAGATCGCTGGATGTAGTGAGATAGTGTTGTGCACGCCACCAAACAAGGAAGGGGAAATAAATCCTGTTACTTTATATACGGCTGAACTTTGTGGAATAGATAAAATCTTTAAAGTAGGAGGAATCCAAGCTATTGGAGCGATGACTTTTGGGACAGAAAGTATCCCTAAAGTTTATAAGATCTTCGGACCAGGAAACCAATATGTAACTGTCGCCAAACAAGTGGCCACCACTTTCGATGTGGCTATTGATATGCCGGCAGGTCCTTCAGAATTGCTAGTTGTTACAGATGAAACAGCAAATCCTGAATTTGTAGCTTCAGATTTGTTAAGCCAAGCAGAGCACGGTTTCGATTCTCAAGTGGTTTTAGTATCGACAGATGAAGACATGATTACCGCTGTGCAAAAAGCAATCAAGGAGCAGCTAGAAGTGTTACCGAGAAAAGAAATGGCTACTAAAGCTATTGAAAATTCAAAATTCGTCCTGGTAAAAGACCAAGATTCAGCTCTAGAACTAATCGATTTCTATGGTCCAGAGCACTTTATTATCTCTACCAAAGACGATGATTTTTATGTTGACAATATCAATAATGCAGGTTCCGTTTTCATAGGAAAATATACGCCAGAAAGTGCAGGAGATTATGCTTCTGGAACTAACCATACTTTACCTACCAATGGGTATGCTAAGCAGTACAGTGGTGTGAATCTAGATAGTTTCAACAAAGCGATTACCTACCAAAAAATTACCGAAGAAGGGATTAAAGGAATTGGTGAAGCTGTAGAACTTATGGCAGAGGCCGAAGGCCTTCAAGCTCATAAAAATGCGATGACCTTAAGACGAAAAGCGGTTGAAAATAACTAATACGTTAGCGAATGATTTTAGATAACCTAATAAGAAAAAACGTAAAAAACATGTCTGCATATTCGTCTGCCAGAGACGAATTTAATGCTGATGAAAAAAACTATCTGTTTTTGGATGCTAATGAGAATCCATTTAATTCTGACTATAATAGATATCCAGATCCCTATCAAAATGCTTTAAAGGATGCTATTTCTAAAGTTAAACAAATTCCAAAAGAAAATATTGTTTTAGGGAATGGAAGCGATGAAGTTCTTGATCTCATTTTCAGAGCTTTTTGCGAGCCCAAAGAAGATGAGATTATTACGATGCCTCCTACCTATGGTATGTATGACGTATTAGCGAATCTTAATGATGTAAAAACAGTTCAAGTCCTTTTAAAGGAAGGATTTCAAATTGATGTTCAGGGAGTGTTGTCGGCCATTACAGATAAAACCAAATTGATTTTCATTTGTTCTCCTAACAATCCTTCGGGCAACTTATTACAGATTAATGATATAAAAACCATCTTAGATCAATTTGAAGGATTAGTAGTTATTGACGAGGCTTATATTGATTTTGCAACGAGTAGTTCATTTATTTCTGAATTGAATGATTTCCCAAATTTGATTATCACTCAAACTTTTTCAAAGGCTCTTGCTCATGCAGGAATCCGAGTGGGAATGTGTTTTGCCAGCGAACGTATTATTGCAGTTCTCAATAAAATAAAGCCTCCGTACAATATCAATCAACTCAGCCAGACTAAAGCTCTAGAGGTTATTCAAAACTTTGATACTTATATTTTTCAAGTTCAAATCATTAAATCTGAAAGGGAATTAGTGGCAAACGAGTTGAAAAAAGTCAGTTGGATACAACACGTTTTTCCTTCAGAATCTAATTTTTTACTCTGCAGAGTAGATAATGCGAATCTGAGGTATGGCCAATTGTTAGAGAAAAAAATTGTCGTTAGAAATAGGACGAATCAACCATTATGCGAGAACTGCTTAAGGTTTACGGTGGGTACACCAGAACAAAACCAAACTTTACTCAATGCCCTAAAAGAATTTAATTCATGAAAAAAGTCTTATTTATAGATAGAGATGGTACGCTCATTAAAGAGCCTGCCGACCATCAAATTGATAGTTTTGAGAAACTAGAATTTTATCCTGAAGTATTTACTTATATGAATAAAATTGCATCAGAACTAGATTATGAATTGGTAATGATCACCAATCAAGATGGTTTAGGGACTGATATTTACCCTGAGGATACCTTCTGGCCCGTGCAAGATTTTATCATTCACGCCTTTAAAAATGAAGGAGTTGAGTTTGAAGATATCTACATAGATAAAACCTTTCCAAAAGATAATGCACCCACTAGAAAGCCGAAAACAGGCTTATTGACGAAGTATTTTGAATCTGAGTATGATATGGAAAATTCTTTTGTCATCGGAGATCGACTTACTGATGTTGAGTTGGCGAAGAATTTGGGCGCTAAGGGTGTTTTTATCGATAATAAAACAGAGTTGGGTCTAGGAGAAACAGAATCTTCTAATACTGAATTGGAATCTTATATTGGACTTAGAACCAATACTTGGAAAGCCATTTACGAGTATCTAAAGTTAGAACGAAGAACCGCTAGTTTAAAGCGAACCACTAAAGAAACCAATATTGAAATTAGCATAAATCTAGATGGTACAGGAAAGAGTGATATTTCTACGGGACTTCATTTTTTTGACCACATGCTAGACCAAGTGGCTCGACATGGCCAAATAGATATGGAATTGAAAGCAGAAGGTGATTTGGAAGTTGATGAGCACCATACTATTGAAGATGTGGCGATCGTGCTAGGCGAAGTTTTCGCTAAAGCTTTAGGATCCAAATTAGGCATAGAACGATATGGATTTTGCTTACCAATGGACGATAGTTTAGCCCAAGTTGCCATAGACTTTGGTGGCCGTAATTGGTTAGTTTGGGATGCTGATTTCCAAAGAGAGAAAATAGGAGAAATGCCAACAGAAATGTTTATGCACTTTTTTAAATCCTTTACGGATGGCGCAAAATGCAACTTGAACATAAAAGCCGAAGGGGATAATGAGCATCATAAAATTGAAGCTATCTTTAAAGCTTTTGCAAAATCTATAAAAATGGCTGTAAAGCGAGATGCGGAAAAAATGATTTTACCAAGCACAAAAGGACAACTTTAGATGAAGATTGCAATAATAGATTATGGAGCTGGCAATGTTAAAAGTATTGAGTTTGCTTTACAAAGACTAGGTTACTCCTCAGAACTAACAAGTAATGCAGATACTGTAAAAGCAGCAGATCGTGTTATTTTTCCAGGTGTTGGAGAAGCTAGTAGTGCTATGAAAATGCTAAAAAGTACAGGGCTAGATCGCCTTATTCCAGCTTTAGAACAGCCAGTTTTAGGGATATGTTTAGGAATGCAATTGATGTGCAACTATTGTGAAGAGGGCGATACCAAAGGCTTAAACATATTCGATGTAAAGGTTGTGAAGTTTAATAACCAACTCAAAGTCCCTCAGGTAGGTTGGAATACAATTTTCGACCTAAAAACAGACCTTTTTAATGGTATAGAAGAAAACGCCTACATGTACTTAGTTCATAGCTTCTATGTTCCAGCGTATCGAGATAGTATTGCTAATTCCAGTTATGGAGTGAACTATAGTGTAGCACTTCATAAAAATAATTTTTATGGAGTACAATTCCATCCTGAGAAAAGCGGTGAAATAGGTGAACAAATTTTGAAGAATTTTATTGAAATACGATGAGAATAATTCCTGCAATAGATATAATAGAAGGCCAATGTGTGAGACTCTCCAAAGGCGATTATAATACTAAAAAAGTGTATAATGAAAATCCGCTTGAAGTTGCCAAAGCTTTCGAAGATAGTGGAATTGAATATTTGCATTTAGTCGATCTGGATGGTGCTAAGTCCAAACACATTGTGAATCATAAAATATTAGAAGATATAGCAACACATACCCGTCTTAAAATTGATTTCGGTGGGGGATTAAAGACCGATAAAGATCTGAAAATCGCTTTCGATTCTGGAGCACAGCAAGTTACTGGGGGGAGTGTCGCTGTTACCAATACATCGCTATTTTTAGAGTGGCTAACTCAATTTGGTTCTCAAAAAATTATCTTAGGGGCAGATGCTAAAGATGGAAAGATCGCTACTAGTGGCTGGAAAGAGGCTTCAGACTTAGAAATTGAAAAGTTTATCAAAGATTTCGTAGCTCATGGGGTTGAGTATGTTATTTCTACAGATATTTCTAAAGATGGCATGTTACAAGGTCCCTCAACAGACTTGTATAGGTCTATTTTAATGAATAATCCAGATTTGAAATTAATAGCGTCAGGGGGGATTTCAAATTTAAAAGATCTTGAAGATGTTTTTGAAATAGGCTGTGAAGGTGTAATTATTGGAAAAGCTATTTATGAAAACAAAATCAGTTTGAAAGAACTGGAAAAATTTGTTTTAGAACACTAAAAAACGAAAAGACATTGCTCACAAAACGTATTATACCTTGTTTAGATATCAAGAATGGCCGAACGGTTAAAGGCATCAATTTTGTTGAATTAAGAGATGCTGGCGACCCCATAGAATTAGCCAAAATTTATGCTGAAAACTATGCTGATGAGTTGGTTTTCCTAGATATTTCAGCAACCGAAGAACGCCGTAAAACCCTAGCCCAATTGGTTGAAGACATCGCAAAACATATCAATATTCCCTTTACGGTTGGCGGAGGTATTGCTTCGGTGGAGGATGTAGCTTTGTTATTAAAATCTGGCGCAGATAAAGTTTCTATCAATTCTGCAGCGGTTAAGAATCCTCAATTAATTTCAGAAATAGCAAAGCGGTTTGGTTCCCAATGTGTTGTGGTTGCTATTGATGCCAAACAAATAAATGGGCTTTGGAAAGTTCATTTGGTTGGGGGAAAACAACCTACCGAACTCGATTTGTTCGAGTGGGCCAAAAAAGTCCAAGAGCTTGGCGCTGGAGAAATTTTGTTCACTTCAATGGATAATGATGGGACCAAAAAAGGTTTTGCTAATGAAGCTTTAGCCCGACTCTCTCATGAGCTTCACATTCCTATTATCGCTTCAGGAGGCGCAGGAACAATTCAACATTTCGAGGATACCTTTAAACTAGGAAAAGCAGATGCAGCACTAGCGGCTAGTGTTTTTCATTTCAAAGAAATAGAAATTCCAGACCTAAAGCAAGAGCTCAAGTCTAAAGGAATTGCCATAAGAATTTAAAAAACAAACTATGACTATAGATTTTAAGAAAGAGAGTAGTGGTCTGGTGCCAGCCATTGTCCAAGATGCTACTACCAAAACTGTTTTGATGCTAGGCTACATGAATGAAGAAGCTTACAAAAAAACCATTGAAACCAAATTGGTAACTTTTTATAGCAGAAGTAAAGAAAGACTTTGGACCAAAGGCGAAGAGAGTGGTCATTCTTTGGATTTAGTGGATATTAAGGTAGATTGTGATAATGATACTTTACTTGTCAATGTTTATCCCAATGGGCCAACCTGCCACACAGGAGCAGACACCTGCTGGAAAGAAGATAATAAAGCGACTTTTGGATTCCTAACCAACTTGGAATCAACCATTGCTCTACGCAAACTGGAGGCTAATTCTAAAGAGAGTTATGTGGCTAGTTTATTCGAAGAAGGAATCAATAAAATCGCTCAAAAAGTAGGAGAGGAGGCTGTTGAAGTTGTTATTGAAGCTAAAGATAACGATGATAATTTATTTTTGAATGAAAGTGCAGATTTGCTTTTTCATTATTTAATTCTGCTTCAACAAAAAGGATTTCAACTTGAGGATGTTGTAGATGTTTTGGAGCGACGAAATAAAAAATAAATGTCAATTTGATTTTTAGTTCAAAATGCAGTATAAACGTTTCTACTATCTCATTCAGCTTCAGTATTTAGGCTTTCGGTATCACGGCTGGCAAAAGCAACCTAATGTCCTTACAGTGGAGCATATGCTCCACAAAACTCTAAATTTTATACTGGAGAATCAGCGTTTTAAGGTTCTTGCTGCTGGACGTACAGATGCTATGGTATCTGCAAATCAAACCTACATTGAATTGTTTGTTTATGAAGATGAACTTGATTTGGAAACCTTTCTAGATCAATTCAATAAAAATCTTCCTCAAGATATAAGGGCTTTGTCTATAGAAGAAACCACTGCCGACTTTAATATTATTCAGCATCCAAAAATTAAAGAATACCTTTATTTTTTCTGTTTAAAAGAAAAAATGCACCCGTTTTGTGCCCCATTCATGGTAAATTTTCAAGAAGATCTTGATATTGAATTGATGAAGCTAGGAGCTAGGCTTTTCGAAGGAGAGCATGATTTTTATTCCTTCACGTTCAGACCCAATCCAGAAACCAAGACCGAGGGGAACATTGAACGCAGTGAACTCAGAGAAAATGATATCTATACTGCCAACTTTTTTCCAAACCAAAGTTTTGTCTTAAAGGTAGTAGGAGAAGGTTTTAAACGTCAACAAATTAGATTGATGATGGGTGCTTTAATCGATCTGGGGAGACATAAGATGAGCTTGGAAGAATTGGAAAAAACCATCGACGGTAGTCATAAAATAAAGCTTGAACACATAGCTCAAGCTTCGGGGTTAATTCTTAATAAAGTGAGTTTAAAACTTTAAAACCATTTCTTTTTTCTGAAATAGAAAATGAGGAGAGCAGTCATTAATATCATGACTCCCCAAACGATAAAATATCCAGATTTCAACTTGAGTTCTGGCATATAGTCGAAGTTCATCCCGTAGATACCGGCTAAAAATGTAAGTGGAATAAATATGGTAGACATAATAGTTAACACTTTCATGACTTCATTCATCTTAATGCTCAAACTACCCATGTACATGTCCATTAATCCCCAGACAATTTCTCTATAGATATCTATATTTTCTGTGACTTGAAGAATATGATCGTATAGATCGGCAATATATGCTTTTGTAGATTTATCATAAAGCTGATGTTTTGAGATCTGCAGCTTATTTATAAGTTCTTTTGCAGGAAAAACAGCCTTTCTAATGCTTAAAATCTCTCGTTTCAGTAGCTGTATTTCTGAGGTTGAAGCTTTGTTGGCATCCTCAATTATTCTTTCTTCAAGATCTTGAATTTTTTCTTCCATGGTTTCTAATAAATTGTAGTAATTATCTACAACTGCATCTATTAGGGCATAAAAGAGATAGTCTGTATTCCTCATACGAATTCTTCCTACTTTATTATGAATTCGCTCTCGAATAGAATTGAAAATGATATCCTGAGACTGCTGAAACGAAATGATATAAGACTTATTAAAAACAAGTCCAAAATGATTTTTAATCAATAGGTCTGTTTCGTTATGATAGATCATTTTTAAAGCAAAAAATACATAATCTTCAAACTCATCTAATTTTGGTCGCTGTTTGGTATTGGCGATATCTTCAAGCACTAAGGGATGGATATCTAATAGGGTACCAAGTTTGGATAATTTTTCCACATCATGGACTCCTATAAAATTAATCCAATGTTTGAATTGAGTTTCGTGAGTCACGAGATCGAGCACTTTTTCTATAGAACAATTGCTATTATAAATAACCTTCTCCTCGTTATAACTAATCACATTTATAACTGTATCCTCCGAAGTTTCCTCACCTACATAAGTTATTTTACCTGGAATTTGATTCTGGATAGGTTTACGTTTAAAACTTAAACGCTTAGGGTATTTTAAGCTCGGAAGAGTTTTACGCACTTTGTTTTTCAAAATAGTGGATCTGAGTTTGTAGGCGTTCTTTAGTTAAATTGATAATCCTTTTATTCACTTCTGAAGCATTTTCAATATAAAATTTATACTCATCAATTGTAAAATGCCCCATAAAGATTCCCCTTATAAGATTTTTAAATTTTGAGTCTTTCTTGACAGTATTCTCAATGTATTTAAGCTTTTCCTCATGTCCAAGTTTATGGAACACATTTTTATATCGGATGATATAATCTTCAAAAATAGATAGTAGAATATCATTTTGAAATTTAGCGATAGGTCTTAAGGTCGAATTCTGAAAAGATTCAAAGCTTAAGGTGAGAGAGCTTACTTTAGCATTGGGAACTTCTACGCGTATAGATAGAATCTCCTCATCTCTTGTCTTCATAATATAAGTTTTGTCTAAAGTAAGGATTCTTTTTTAAAAGGTATAAATTATAAAGAATACACTTCTAAGTATATTTAGCTTTAAGAATAATAGATATACTTCCTTTAAAATATTTTATTATTGCTAGATTTGAAACATAAAAAAGCTGTCCGTTATATGTTTTAAAGTATTTAAAGGACTAATTCAGGAAGAACTTTAAATATCAGCAGAACATTAAGGACAGCTCTTTTTTTACGACAGAGTTGGTGGAACTTATGCTATGTGTTTTTACTCTACAGTGACATCAAAAGTCACTTCGATATCTGTTTCTCCCCCAACTTCAGGAGATAAATCTCCTTCACTTGCTCCAGGAACATTTTTATCACCTTCATGAATAAGGATTACAGTAAAGTTCCCTTGGCTAGCTTCACCTATTGCTAAGCTAAATTCTACACCAATAGGGTTTCCATCGTTGTCTAAAGCTCCAGTATAAGTAGGAGTAGCGTCTAAAGAATCCTCTACAATATAAAACACCTGATGCTCTTCAGCTTCTTCAAGAACCTCAATGGTGATGTCTTCAGCAGGATTTTCCAGCTCATTCAAAAACTGTACACGTCCAGTATAGGTAGTATTCGCAGATAGTGCTGGACTTATAATTTCTGGATTGGATCCATCTGCATCCAAATCTCTGTAAATAAAATCAATAGTTTCACCACCTCCCTCAGGAGTTAATTTTAAATTCAAAGTCGTAATTACTTCTTCTTCGTTGATCACTTGTGGTGCATCATCGTCATCAGAACAGGCGCTAAAAACGAGCGTTGCTAAAAGGCCTAAGCTTAATAATTTAATTGTTTTAATTGTTTTCATAGATTTAATTTTTAAAAATTTAATTTGTGTTAATAATTGAGTTTTAATTGTAACATAGCATTAGTGCCAACTTCATCGGCATAAAATCTTAATCTATTGAGATAATCTCTATAATTGGTATTTAAAACGTTGTTAATCATCACGTTGATGCTTAGCTTAGTTTTATCAAAGTCGAAGTCTAGTCCTGAGCTAAAATTGAGAAGATGATAAGCTTCTGGTGTAGAGCTAACATCCACTTCAACTTCTTCAAATTCGCCAGTAGTAGTATTGACTATATCTGTCCTAAAATTATTATCAGGAAAAGCATTTTGCTGAGTAACCAACTGGCTATTTAAAGAGATATAAAAGTTATTCCATTCTTTTTTGGAATAGGTTATTGTATTTGAAACATTGAATGGAGGCATATGTATAAGCGCCTCATTTTGTTCGACGTCTCTTCCATTGACATAAGCAAAATTGGACGATAACTCCAAATTGTCAAAACTATAATTTGCACTTACATCTATACCATAAAGTCTTGCATTGGTTTGTCTATACTCATATACGGGAAAAGCTCCTCTTATAGTTGTTTCTATACCATTGGGCTCCAAGACTATAAAGTCTTCAATATAATTGATATAAGGCTGAATATTGAAGCCAAACTTTTCTACAACACCTTGAAATCCGACTCCTGCTTTAAAGGATTGTTCTGAATTGAGCTGAAGATCACCAAGTTCTATACTAGAAATGCTGTGATGTAAGCCATCACTGAACAATTCTGATGGGTTTGGTGCTCTACTCGCTGAACTTAAATTCCCAATCAATTTAAAATCATTTTTGAAAGTATATGATGCTCCTACAGTTGCAGAAATATTGTGATAGTCGAACTGTGGATTGGTTAAAATCTGATTTCCATCTTCTCCAATTTCAAACTCAGGAAAGAGTTGATCGTAACCTAAATTTTCCCATCTCGAAGTGATATAGAACTTATCGGCATCTATAGTATTAAAGTCATAGCGAACTCCCGCATCTAGATCCCAACCCTCTGAGACCTTATAAGCGGTGGTGGCAAAAATTCCAGCAGTGTACATGTTATAGTCTGGAATAAGTCTTCTCACTCCAGTATTTGGATTTGCAAAGTTATTCTGAGCATTGAATTCTAAACCAAAATTAGAGTCAAAACCCTCCAAACTCGTCCATTCCAGTTGAGTGAGTAGGGTATGGGTTTTAAGTTCCATATCCATAGCGGGAGTGTCTCCACGTCCTCCGCGTCGAATATCAAACTCCAATCGGTTATTTTGTTGAAAAGAATATTGTAAACTTAATTCCCCAAGGTTTTTAAGTTTTTTGAAAGTTTCAAGTTTATATATTTGATGTGTCACTTCTTGTTGTGGGCTATCGATTGTATAAGAAAAATCTTCAATAAAAAAAGGCTCCTGTCTGTTGATAGAATTTACTAGATCTCTAGCGTTTCCGATATGGGATGCTCTCAAAATACCAATTTCAGAATTAGTTAATCGATAACTAAAATCAATCCCATAATCTATTTTATTGAGGCCAATCCCCAAACTGATATTGTTTTCCCTTTGTCCTGTATTGGTCAGTTGATAATCTGGGGCTCTGAGATCGCCAAGACGTTTTAAACTCCCTTGAAATCTATAATTGAATCCTGAAGATTTTGCTTTTATAAGGCTGGTAGAGATACTTCCCCCTCGGCCATTGCTAGAACCATTAAGAATGGTTTTACCCATCACTGTGTCTTTAATAGGGGCTTTTTGTGGTTCTATGACAATGGTTCCTCCAATAGCATCACCGCCATACTTTAAGGCTGAGGCTCCTTTTATGACAGTTATATTGGCTGCGGAGTTAATATCGACATTGGGAGCGTGATCAACACCCCATTGTTGGTCATGAAGTCTCACATTGTCGTTGATGACAAGAACTCTCGAACTATGTAAACCTTGTATAATGGGTTTAACAATAGAATTTCCAGTATTTAAAGAGGATACGCCACTTATACTCTTAAGTGCATCTCCTAAAGAGGCATTGCTAAATTTTTCAAGCTCCTGTGTTTTTATTTGATTGGATATAGAGGAATTAGATTCGTTATTATAAAGCTTACCTTTAAGTAAGACTTCATTCAATTCTTCAAGATGATGTTCAAGTTTAAAATGGATTTGACGATTTTCTTTCAGATAGATACTTTTTGTTTTTGGTTCACAAGAAGGATGAGAAACTTTGAGTTGGACTTCACCCTCACAGATACCTTCAATCTTGTAAAGACCATATTCATCCGTATAAACGCCTTTATTAAGTCCAACGAGTTGAACAACAGCTCCAAATAAAGGGGAGTTATCGTGTATATCTATCACTTTCCCTGATATAGCTAACTCACAATCTTGAGCTTGAATAACAAATGAAAAAAATATAAATAGGTACAAAAGAATAGACTTTTGGTACATAAAATCCAGTGTAAAAAATTAGTATTCTAGTATATAATAAAAAGAGGAAGGTAAAGACTATACTAGAAGAGAGGGAGGAGGCTTGTTGTAATACTCACCTGAAGGCCTTAAAATAATAGTTAATGAAATATCTATTATATCAGATTTTAATGTCAGATATTCAAAAGAGTTTGGAATATCGACATCTAAAATAGGGGGAGTAAACAGAACATTATTAGAATGTGTGACAATAAATTCATCACAAGTGTCACATTGTTCTACTGAAGATATATCGTCATCAAATAAATGGCTAAGCGCATGTGCATTAACAACGGATGTTGTTAACAACATTAAAAGACAAATACTGATGATTTGTTTAAACTTCAAAGTGAAATTAATTTTGGCAAAGTTAAGCAATTTTTAAAAATCTAAAATAATTATTATTGAAATAAAAAACCAAGCCCTAATCTAGAAAGCATTTTCTTTTCGAAATTCCAAAAAAACTTATTTTGTCCAAATAGAGTTCCAATGGCAACCAACAAAACTTGATAAATTGGAAAAATAATTAATATTCGTAATGAGTAATAACCAAAGGTTCCAAAGAAATGCTCTGGGAAAGAAGTCCTTGTTAATTCCAAAAAATTTAAAATGGGCTTTGCTAAATAGGCCGATAATGAACCTGTAATAGCGAAAACGATAAAAATGATGACCAATTGAAAGTTGGATTGTATGCCCCAGCGTTCTTTTAATTTCTTCATTTTGCAAAAATACAAACCTTATCTCAATCTCTGATTATATTTTTCTTCAAAAAATAAAAAATAATGATAGAGTAAATAATTTACCTCGTATCCGTAATCAACATCCATTTCATAATTTATACGAAAAGGATATAAATTCGGATCAAAACTCATGGGGTCGTTTACTCTCATGTTATAAATAGTAACGTAGAATTTATTGCGTTGATCTAGATAATTGAGTCCATAATAGCCTCTAGGTCTTTGAGAGGCTAACCAAGCGTTAAAACCTGGTTCTATAATAACGATTTCGTATTCAAGGGAATCATTGGCGATTCTAATCGTATCGTTGTCTACTTTTGAATCCTCAAACCTCTGGTTAGCCCCTTTTTTCTGGGTGGAGCAACTCATTACAGAAGCTGCTAGAAGAAGTATGATTAAATAACGCATTTTTAAATTTAATCTTTTATAGTCATATCTACAATGAAAGAGTCAGGATATTTATCTAACATTCTACTCTGAAAGTTTTCTGCTGCTTTCCTGCTTTTATATTGGCCTAAAATGATTGTATAGACCTTGGACCCGCTAACCGTTTTTACCTGCACAAGCACTTCATTGTTATAGCTTACTTTAAGCCTGTTGGCCATTCTTAATAGATTTTCAGTATCCTGGAAACTCGCAATTTGTACGCCGAAGAAATCTGGTGTGATTTCATCGATATTCATCTCATAGAACTCATTTACCTCAAAGGTCTCTTTAGATTGCATTGGCGAGTTATTGCTAGTTTCATCTTTATTTGATGTAGGTTTAGCAATAGGTGCTTGAGGCGTTGAAGGTGGAGTAGATGCTGAAGCTATGTCAACATTTTGGTCTTTTAAAACTTCAATTTTCACCTCTGTGACACCATCATCTAGTATGTCTAGACTCTGTGCAACAGATCTTGACAAGTCTATAATGCGACCTCTTATAAAAGGGCCTCTATCATTAATGGTAACTGTAGCCGTTTTATAATTCTGAAGATTTATCACTTTCACCTTGGTTCCAAAGGCTAGTTTTCTGTGAGCTGCGGTAGGTAAGTTGTGCTTATAAATTTCACCACTTGCAGTCTGTCTGCCTTCAAATTTATCAGCATAAAAAGAAGCTTTGCCTGTTTGTGTTTGAGCTAAAGCAATACTGCTCAATATAAATAAAAAATAAAAGAGGTAAAGTTTCATGTGATTTAGTTTAAGTAAGATAGGATTTGATTAGCTAATTCAATAGCGATTCTATCTTGAGTTTCCTGTGTGGCTCCGCCAATATTTGGACTCAAGGATAATTTAGGATTCATCAGTAATTGGATTGGAGGTTGAGGCTCGTCTTCAAAGACGTCTAATGCGGCAAATCTCAACTCATTACTTTCAAGTGATTTAACCAAGGCTACCTCGTCTATAGCTTTAAAGTATGAAGTATTTATTAGTCCTGCTGTAGGCTTCATCTCTTTGAGCTCTTTAGCGCCAATAAAATAATTTTTTTGTTTAGTGGTTACATGAAGACTTACAAAATCTGAAGTTGAAAGCACCTCTTTCAATGGTGATGATGAAAGATTGAATTTTACAGTTTGTTGATCATAAAAGTCTAAAGTGATTTCAACATGCTCTTCATTTTTATCATAATATAAAACCTTCATTCCTAAACCAATGGCCTTTTTAGCCACTTCTTGTCCCACATTTCCAAAACCAATAATCCCAAGTGTTTTACCTTCAACTTCTGTTCCTGCAGAATAAGAGTGTCTTAAATTTTCAAATTTACTATCCCCTTCGAGGGGCATTTCTCTATTAGAATCTTTTAAATGTCTCACACAACTGAGGAGATGACCAATAGTCAATTCTGCAATACTAGTGGAGGAAGCGGTTATCGCCTGAAAAACGCTTAAGCCTTTTTGTTCTGCAAATTCAACATCGATATGAGTGGAGATGATATCACAATTACCAATAAATTTTAAGGTTGGGCTCTCAGAAAGAATTGCCTTGGTAAGTGGAGTAGACCTTTTAACCAAAACACCATCAAACTCATTGGTAGTAATGTAGTTTGATAACTGGTTCTGTGCTACTTTTTTTATAATAACTTCGTGGCCAGCATTTTCGAGCAATTGAACTCCTATGCCTGAAAGACCATCTGTTGCTAAAATTTTCATTTTCATTTTTTATGCGGTTTTTTCAAAATGTTTCATAACGTCAACAAGTACTTTAACGCTATCTAGAGTCAATGCATTATACATAGAAGCTCTATACCCTCCTACGCTTCGGTGACCGCTTAAGCCATTGATATGGCTAGCTTTCCATAATTCGTCAAATTTAGGGCCAAGTTGTTTTTCTTTTAATGAGAATGTTGCATTCATCATTGAACGATCCTCCAAGGCTGTAAATCCTTCAAATAGGGGGTTTCTATCAATCTCAGAATAAATTAAATCAGCTTTGGCTTGGTTCTTTTTCTCTATGGAAGGAACGCCACCATTTCTAGAGAGCCATTCCAAATTCAACATAGAAACGTAGACCGAAAATACTGGAGGTGTATTGAACATGCTCTCTCTTTTGATCATTAATTGGTAATCCATCATAGAAGGTATTGCTCTAGACACCTTGCCTAAAATATCCTCTTTCACTACAACGAGGGTTGCTCCCGCAGGCCCCATATTTTTTTGGGCCCCAGCATAAATCAAATCGAATTGTGAATAATCGAGTTGACGAGAGAAAATATCGCTACTCATATCACACACTAAAGGAGTGTTTGCTTTTTTCGGGAACGTCTTCATTTGAGTTCCATAGATGGTATTATTACTCGTATAGTGAAGATAATCTAAGCCTTCTGGGATCGAAAAATCTTTTGGAATATAGTTATAATTGCTACTTTTTGAACTGGCCAAAACTTCAGTTTCTCCAAAATTATTAGCTTCTTTTATAGCATTAGAAGACCAAGTTCCAGTGTCTAAGTAGCCCGCTTTTTTTTCTAATAAATTATAGGCTGTCATTAAAAACTGCAGACTAGCTCCTCCTTGTAAAAATAAGGCTTTATAACCTTTGCCCTGTAAATTAAGATGCTCTAGTGCAAGTTCTCTTGCTTTCTCTATAATCCCCACAAATGCTGTACTTCTATGAGAAATTTCCAAAATAGAAAGTCCAGAGTTATCCAAATCAATTACCGATTGTGAAGCCTTTTCAAAGACTTCCAACGGAAGTATACAAGGGCCTGCACTAAAATTATGTGGTCTTTCCATGTCTTATCGTTTTAGTGTTGGATTAAAAATTCTAAAGTGTCCACTCCGTCTGCATAATCCGACAACTTTGGATGTTGTGTTTGCCCAAAGTTAACCTCCGCAAAATCTTCATTTCCAACGATACACTGTATGTCATCACGTCTTTTTCTCAGGGTGATTTCAAGCTCCTTAGTATTGGTGTACTTTTCATAAAACAAAGTCCCAATGGGGGATGAAAATTGTTTGTCTTCTTTTAAGAGTAAGAAACCATTGTCTAAAAGTTTTACGGAGCTCATTAAGTAAACGGCCTTATTATAATCGTAATTATTAGCGTATTTGTGATGATTGATGTAGTCTTTAAATTTAAACATAGCTTTGTAAAATTCATCAACATCATAATCTTCAGGGATAAATAGCTTTGATACGTTTCTACATCCCAAGCCAAAATATCTAAATACATCCTCCCCTAAGGCTTCAAGTTCAGCTTTAGATTCATTTCCGTTTAAAATAGCTACAGAATTTCTATTTTTTCGAATAATGTGAGGTTTATTTTTAAAGTAATATTCAAAATACCTTGCTGTATTATTACTTCCTGTAGCAATAACCATATCAAATTTTGGTAATCTATCTTTTGTAAATTCAATCTTATCTTCAAAACCCGGTTGAATTTTAATCAACTCTTCAGCCATAAAAGGAAGTAGCAAATTATCGTTGGAAGATAACTTACCAATCACTTTGTGGCCAATAATAAGAACGCATAAAAAATCATGAAAGCCCACTAAGGGTATATTTCCAGCCATAATAACAGCGACATCTTTTTTAGGCATCGGCGATATCTTGTAGGGAGTAAGCCAATTACGAAGCTGTTCTTTTGTTAAAGCTTTTGCCCAAGCCGCTATCGATAAATGAACCTGGTCTTGAGTAAACCAGGCATTTTGGATTTCAGCTTGCCTAATGATATTAGTCAATTTTTGTGAAAAATTAGAGCTTAAATCTTTAGAATCTGTGTAATTTTGTAGGCATAATCCAAGTTCTGAAAAGGCATCTATTCTATCATCTAAAGTCATAAAAGTTGGCTAACCGTTAGAGTATTCCTATTTTTGAACAAACTTACATAAATATTACTCAAATGGCTATAAAAATAACAGACGAATGTATCAATTGCGGTGCTTGCGAGCCAGAATGCCCTAATACAGCAATCTATGAAGGCGGTGATGATTGGAGACACGCAGATGGAACAGATTTGGAAGGTGATGTTGTTCTTCCAAACGGAAAAGAGGCAAATGCTGAAGAAGCTCAGGAACCTATTAGTGATGAATTATATTATATAGTAGCAGACAAATGTACGGAGTGCATGGGATTTCATGAGGAACCCCAATGTGCAGCGGTTTGCCCAGTAGATTGTTGTGTTCCTGATGATGAACACGTGGAATCTGAAGAAACACTTTTAGAAAAGCAATCTTTTATGCATAAAAAATAAGCTTACTCGATACTTTTAATTTGCTAAAGCCTTCATTATGAAATTAATGAGGGCTTTTTTGGTTTTTAAAAATATTTCTACCTTAAAGATGCTCCAAAAGCTTTAAGATTTTAAATTTGTGCTATGATTTTTATTTTACAGAAATCGTAGTATATTTCGATGTTGAGAAAAACTATGGCACAAGAAACAAAGTACACAGAGGATAACATAAAATCACTAGACTGGAAAGAACATATACGCATGCGTCCGGGTATGTACATAGGTAAACTTGGAGATGGGTCTAGTGCAGACGATGGTATTTATATTTTATTAAAGGAGGTTTTGGACAATTCTATCGATGAATTTGTAATGGGATCTGGAAAAACTATCGAAGTATCTATACAAAGCTCAAAAGTCATTGTAAGAGATTATGGACGTGGAATTCCCTTAGGGAAAGTGGTGGACGTAGTTTCCAAAATGAATACTGGAGGAAAATACGACACCAATGCCTTTAAGAAATCTGTTGGTCTTAATGGTGTAGGTACCAAAGCCGTTAATGCACTTTCGAGTTATTTCAGGGTTGAATCTTCACGAGATGGAAAATCGGTGTCTGCTGAATTTGATCAAGGTAATTTAGTAAATAAAGAAGATCTTGAGGAATCCTCAAGACGCAGAGGCACTAAAGTAACTTTTATTCCCGATGAAGTTATTTTTAAGAAATATTCATACAGAAATGAATATATCGAAAAGATGCTCAAGAATTACGTCTATTTAAACCCAGGACTTACTATAATGTTCAATGGTGAGAAGTTTTACTCTGAAGAGGGTTTAAAAGACTTACTCAGCGACAGAATTCGAGAGGAAGATCGATTATTTCCTATTATTCATTTAAGGGGTAACGATATTGAAGTGGCGATCACCTTTAGTAAAGCACAATATTCAGAAGAATACCACTCTTTTGTAAATGGTCAAAATACCACACAAGGAGGAACTCACCAGACTGCTTTTCGAGAAGCTATCGTGAAAACCATTAGAGATTTCTACAAGAAAAACTTTGAACCCAGTGATATAAGAAAGTCTATTGTTTCTGCTGTGAGTATTAAAGTCATGGAGCCTATTTTTGAAAGTCAGACCAAAACAAAATTAGGTTCTACAGACATGGGAGGGGACTTACCAACGGTTAGAACCTTTATCTCGGATTTTATGAAGCAAAAGCTTGATAATTACCTCCATAAAAATAACGAGACTGCTGAACAATTACACAGAAAAATTCTAAGAGCAGAGAAGGAGCGTAAAGATCTTTCTGGAATCCGAAAACTAGCAAAAGATAGAGCCAAAAAATCAAGTGTTCATAATAAGAAATTAAGGGATTGCAGAATACATTTAGAAGACACCAAAAAGGAAGGTTATCTTGAAACTACACTGTTTATAACCGAAGGAGATTCAGCTAGTGGAAGTATTACAAAATCTAGAGATGTAAATACCCAAGCCGTATTTAGCCTAAAAGGGAAACCTCTAAATTCTTATGGACTGAGTAAAAAAATCGTTTATGAAAACGAAGAATTCAATTTGCTTCAAGCCGCTCTTAATATCGAAGATTCTCTAGAAGACCTGCGTTATAATAATATAGTGATAGCAACCGATGCAGATGTAGATGGCATGCACATTAGGTTACTTATCATCACCTTTTTCCTCCAATTTTTTCCAGAACTAATTAAGGAAGGTCACCTTTATATTTTGCAAACACCACTCTTTAGAGTTAGAGATAAAAAGGAAACGTTTTATTGTTATTCTGAAACAGAAAGGCGAGAAGCTTTAAAAAAATTAAGAGGGAAGCCAGAAATCACCCGCTTTAAAGGACTAGGGGAGATCTCTCCAGATGAGTTTAAAAATTTTATAGGTGATGATATCCGTTTGGATCCTGTAATGTTGGATAAATATAAAAGCATACCCGAAATTTTAGAGTTCTATATGGGGAAAAATACACCAGATAGACAAAATTTCATCATAGATAATTTGAAAGTAGAAATCGACCTCGTAGAAGAAGTCAAAGAAGAAATTAATGAGGTTAAGTAATCATAGATTGGTAAAGGTTATTCCGGGAGTGTATTACTTTTCAGTAATACTTTTTCTATTAATTATCTTTTTAAATTATCAATTAGGTCAGCAATTGTTTCCTTCCGAGAACTACTTTTACGCAGCTTTGACAGGGGTGGGATTGTGGTTAATTTATATTTACTTCGCTGGAAAGTATTTTGAATATGACAGTGAAGGGAGTTTAGTTTCATTTTTAAACAGAGGAGCTATACTATCTGAATTCGTAAATTATAGGACCAAAATTCATGAAATAAAAAAAGACAAAATAAAATCTTATAGAATAACCAACTTCATCATTTACAGAAGATTACATATTGTGCATTCAACAAAGAATTCAATAAAAGATGTTCATACCAATATCAGCTTATTAAGCCCTAGAAAAACTAGATATTTGAAATTATCCTTAGATAAAATCATAGCAAAAAACCAAACTAACTTATGAGTGACGATCTAGATTTAAATCCTGAATCTCAAGAGCCTTTCGATCCTACTGCAAAAGACGAGTCTGTAAAAGTAACTGGAATGTTCCAAGAATGGTTCCTAGATTACGCTTCATATGTTATACTAGAAAGAGCAGTACCCGCCATAGAAGATGGTTTTAAGCCTGTACATCGTAGGATTTTACATTCTATGAAAGATCTAGATGATGGAAGATATACAAAGGTTGCCAATATTGTAGGCCATACGATGCAATACCACCCGCACGGAGATGCAAGTATAGGGGATGCTATCGTTCAAATTGGTCAAAAAGATATTTTAATAGACACTCAAGGTAACTGGGGAAATATTCTTACAGGAGACAGTGCGGCAGCATCTCGGTATATAGAAGCAAGGTTATCCAAATTTGCTCTGGAGGTTGTTTTTAATCCAAAAACCACGGAATGGCAAATTTCGTACGATGGCCGGAAACAAGAGCCCGTTAACTTACCGGTTAAATTTCCAATGGTATTGGCCCAAGGTGCGGAAGGTATTGCTGTGGGTTTAAGCACAAAGATTCTTCCCCATAATTTTATTGAACTTATTGACGCGTCCATCAAGCATCTAGAAGGTAAGCGTTTTACAATATTCCCAGACTTTGCAACTGGAGGAATCGCGGATGTCTCAAATTATAACGATGGCCTTAGAGGAGGGAAAATAAGAGTGAGAGCCAATATTGAAGTAAAAGACAAGAATTTACTGGTGATTACCGAAATTCCCTATTCAACAAACACATCAACACTCATAGATTCTATCCTGAAGGCAAATGACAAGGGTAAAATTAAAATTAAAAAAATTGAAGATAATACGTCTTCAGATGTTGAAATATTGGTTCACTTACCCAATAACATTTCACCAGACAAAACTATAGATGCTTTATTTGCTTTTACCAATTGTGAAGTTTCAATCTCTCCCTTAAGCTGTGTTATCATTGACGATAAGCCTCATTTCCTAGGAATGTCCGAGCTATTGAGAATGAGCACTGAAAATACAGTAGAGCTCTTGAAAACCGAGTTAGAAATAAAACTTGGAGAACTTGAAGAGCAATGGCATTTTGCGTCCTTAGAGAAGATATTTATAGAGAAACGCATCTACCGAGATATTGAAGAAGAAGAAACTTGGGATGGTGTTATAGATGCTATTGATAGGGGGTTACAGCCTCATATAAAGCATTTGAAACGAGATATTACTAGAGACGATATTTCTAGGCTTACTGAAATCAAAATCAAAAGAATTTCAAAATTCGACCTTGACAAAGCGGAGCAAAAAATAGAAACCTTGGAAGCGGATATCGAAGCCGTAAAGAAAGATCTTGACCACTTGATAGATTATTCTATCAATTACTTCAAAATGCTTAAAGAGAAATACGGCAAAGGAAAAGAACGCAAAACGAGAATTCAATTATTTGAAGATATCGAAGCCACCAAAGTCATAATCCGAAACACTAAGCTTTACGTCAACAGAAGTGAAGGCTTTATAGGCACTTCAATGAAGAAAGATGAATATGTTACCGATTGTAGTGATATTGACGATATCATTTGTTTTACTGAAGATGGGACTATGATGGTAACTAAGGTAGAGGGGAAGACCTTTATTGGAAAGAATATCTTGTATGTAGGAATCTTCAAGAAAAAAGATAAAAGAACCATCTATAATCTCATCTATCGGGATGGAAAAGCTGGTTATAACTACATGAAGCGTTTTGCAGTTACCTCGATAACAAGAGATAAGGCATACAGTGTTGGAAAAGATAAGCCGGGTACAAAAGTTTTATATTTTTCTTGTAACCCTAACGGTGAAGCGGAGTTGGTGACTGTCTTTTTAAGACAAAAGAAAGGTTTAAAACGCTTAAAATTTGATATTGACTTCTCAGATTTAACCATTAAGGGCAGAAATGTGAAGGGAAATTTAGTCTCCAAAATGCCCATTAAAAGCGTTGAGCTAAAAGAAGAAGGAGTTTCTACCTTAAAACCAAGAAAAATATGGTTCGATGAAACGGTAAGACGTCTTAACGTGGATGAAAGAGGAGAGCTCTTGGGAGCCTTTAAAGGTGAGGATAGGTTACTCATCATAAGACAAAACGGAATTGCTAAAACCATTGTTCCTGAACTTACTACCCGTTTTGAAAACGACATCATAGTTATGGAGAAATGGAATTCTAAAAAACCAATTTCGCTTGTATACTGGGAGGGAGAGAAAGAAAAATATTACGTCAAACGCTTTCAAATTGATAACCCCGACAAGGAAGAATTAATTATCACTGAACATCCTAACTCTCAACTGGAAGTAGTCTCTACAGACTATATTCCTCAAATTGAAATTGAGTTTAAAAAGACTAGAGGTAAAGAGAGAAGATCCAATGAAGTCGTAAATCTAGAAGACTTTATATCTATTAAAGGAATTAAGGCTCAAGGCAATCAACTCACCTCAGATCAAATTAAGCAGATTGATCTGATAGAACCATTACCCTCTGATAAGGAATCCGAGGAAGTTATAGTCCCAGAAATAGAAGATAAAAAAGAAGATAACCAGCAGTCCTCATTGTTTGATTAATCCACTTTTACGACCCGTCCTTTTTGCTTCTTATTTTTCCCTACAATTTTATACTCAAAAGTATAAGAATTGTTTGTGGTAGATATAATTTTCATGTGGATGGGCTTTTCTTCCGCTAAATTTTTCGGATTCAAGGATTTTAAAACGTATTCACAGTCATTAATCCAACGAATCGAGGCCGTATCTTTTTTGTCCTTGTAGATTTCGATTTCTGTCGAATCATTTCTTATAAAAGTAGTCTTAACTAAATCTCCTTCCAAATAAACTTCAAACTCAAAAGTTCCTGTTTTGAAATCTTCACAATTTCTTTCAGGATTATAACAGGATATAAAAAGGAGACATAAAATTAATACAGAGAGGTAACGCATGTTTTTAAGCAAAAATAATTAAATCAAAAGTTATTAGAGTAGACTATAACAACTAATTCTGAAAAGATTCGAAGCTACCATCGGTGTAACATATAATTACTTTTTGAATTTCTTTTTCAGGCTGTGAAGCCTGATTTGGATTTAATAGAGATTCCGCAGTCTTTGGTTCAACTGGTTTTATGTCATCGACAAGCTCTTCCTTGGTACTATTGCCATTCCTATTATCTTTGGAAGAGGGGAATTGCCCTTTTCCATTTAAAAGCCAATACAGCTCAACTTCCTTAAAGCTGGATACAACTTTCATTACAAAATCTAAACTTGGTTTGTTACGTCCAGATAGGATGTGAGAAATAGAAGCTCTGCCCACATCAATTTGATCTGCAAATGAAGAAGCAGATAGGTCGTAATACTCAAAAATTTCTTTGAGTCGTTTTGTAAAATCAGCACTGTTTACCATTGTAAACTATAAGTAGTTTAAACATTTAAATTATATACGAATGTATACAAAAAAATTGAAACAGAGTGTATTCACTTGTTCATAAGTCACTTATGGCTTAAAGTAAACATCCTCAATATACACTTAACTACCTGTAAACATGTAATTTAATCTCTAAAAAAAGGGCTTTAGGAAAATTTCCAGTGTGAGTTAGTCTTCATCGACCATAATGATCAAAACTAAGTTACAAATGTAAATTATAGAATACTTTTATTTGTTTACAATTGTATATTTTAGTTTTTATACATTTGTAAACATGAAATTAGACACACTAGATTTTACTCAGTTATTAGAAGATTATTCTCATTTCAAAGTTTCGTCTTTGCGGGGTCGATATTTAAAGGAGGAGGATTTAATCAAGGAGTTTAAAGCCATCTCTCATAAATTTAAAATCAATAACGAAGGCTATTCAGAAGAAGATAGAATTATCTCTTCATTTCATTTAGGTCAGGGGTCTAGAAAGATTTTAATTTGGTCTCAAATGCACGGTAATGAAACCACAACAACAAAGGCTGTTTTGGATTTACTTAATTTCTTTAGCCTATATAAAGATATTACCGATTCCATTTTTGAACTCTGTAGTTTTGTTATCATCCCTGTTTTGAATCCAGATGGTGCAGTAAGATATACGAGAGCTAATGCAAATTTAGTAGATTTAAATCGCGATGCCTCTAGTCGAACTCAATTAGAAAGTCAATTATTGAACAGAGTCTACACTGAGTTTCAACCTGATTTTTGTTTTAATATGCATGATCAAAGGACTATTTTTAGTGCGGGTACCAATCCTTTTCCTGCAACAGTTTCTTTTTTATCCCCTTCCTTTAATGAAGAAAGAGAACTCAATGTCACTAGAAAGAAGTCTATGAGTTTAATTGCTTCTGCAAGTCTTATGCTAGAAAAGTTTATTCCAAATCAAATAGGACGCTACGACGATAGTTTTAATTTAAACTTTATAGGTGATTTTTTTCAGGCTCAAGGGACTCCAACTATCTTATTTGAGGCTGGACACTTTCCTAATGATTATGCACGAGAAGAGACTAGAAAATATATTTTCTTAGCCTTACTGAAAATGGTTCAAGATATTTGCCTTGATGTTGAAGACCAATTAATTGACGTCTACTTTGAAATTCCGGAGAATAAAAAACTCTTTAATGATGTGATTGTTCGAAATGTGAAAAGTGAAGATTCTACTATAAAGGATATTGTTATTCAATATAAGGAAGTGGTGGAAGATGAACATATAAACTTTGTTCCTTTTATTGAAAAAATTGAAAAAAATATACCTTTCTTTGCCCACCGTGAAATCAATGCAGATGGACAATCTTTGATTTTGGAAAAGCATTTTCCCTTAAAAGTGGGTGATGTTTTATCGTCATTTAAAGTCAACGATAACGTTTTCGTTATCTAATTAATAAAGATTTTGATTAATCTTTCCTTTTTAATCAGAAATATTGATTATTTTTGATTTTTATTAAATATAATATAATTCACAAATGAAGGGAAAACTCAAGTTAGACGAGACTGATCACCAGATTCTTAATATGCTAATTGATAACACACGTACGCCTTTTACTGATATTGCAAAAAAATTAGATATATCTGCAGGAACTGTACATGTAAGAGTCAAAAAAATGGAGGAAAGTGGAATCATCGTTGGTTCTTCGTTAACCTTAAACTACAAAAAATTAGGCTACACGTTTATAGCTTATGTTGGTATTTTTCTAGAAAAAACATCTCAAACTCAATTTGTACTGAATAGAATTGAAGAAATCCCAAATATAACTGTCGCTCACGTGACTACTGGGAAATTCAATTTGTTTTGCAAGATTAGAGCTAAGAATACTGAGCATGCCAAAAACATCATTTTCCTTATTGATGATATAGATGGAGTAAGCAGAACAGAAACCATGATTTCAATGGAGGAAAGTCTTAATGATAAAACGAGGTTGATGAAATCTATTTTTGAAAATATGTAACGGTTTCCAACCTACATTATAAATTAAAAGGCTAGATATTCATCTGGCCTTTTTTATTACTCTTCCATTGTATGGTAAACGTTTTGCACATCATCATCTTCTTCAATTTTTTCTAAGAGCTTATCGACATCTTCTTTTTCTCCTTCACTCAAGCCTTTTGTTACTTGAGGAATTCTATCAAATCCAGAAGTTAGAATTTCAATATGACTCTCCTCAAAGTGCTTCTGGATATCTCCAAAATTTTGAAAGGGAGCATAAATCATTATTCCGTCTTCATCCTCAAACACTTCTTCAGCACCAAAGTCGATCATTTCTAACTCTAGCTCTTCCACATCCTTACCCTCAGAGCTTATTCTGAAATTACAAGTATGGTCGAACATGAATTCAACAGACCCAGATGTTCCTAGGTTTCCGTTACACTTGTTAAAATAAGATCGCACATTTGCAACCGTCCTGTTGGTATTATCTGTAGCTGTTTCAACCAATATGGCAATACCGTGAGGAGCGTAGCCTTCGTAAAGCACTGTTTTATAATCCCCTAAACTTTTATCTGAAGCTCTTTTTATGGCCCGTTCAACATTATCTTTTGGCATGTTGGCGGCTTTGGCATTTTGAATAACAGCTCTCAACTTGGCATTGGTCTCCGGATCGGGTCCTCCTTCTTTTACCGCCATTACAATGTCTTTTCCAAGACGTGTAAAAGTTTTGGCCATAGCAGACCACCGCTTCATTTTTCTAGCTTTTCTAAATTCAAATGCTCTTCCCATACAATGTCTTATTCAGCAAATGCTTCCATTTTGCGATTATATTCTCTTATTTCAGCCTTGTTCGCTGGATTTTCAGACTTTTTAATCAAATTGATTAAATAGAGTAAGCTATCAGAACCAGTGATAATTTCAGAAGCTTCAGGTTCAATATCCTCTCCAGTTTCTTCATCTGTTAAGGGCTCATCCTGAGGTATAGGTATCGCAAAAACTTCGTTTTCTTCAATGTGCTCACACACTAGTCTAAGTGTTTTAGCAACTACTGGTAAGCTTTCTTCAACTGCAAAAGGTCTTAGTTGTTTTACCATTTCCACCACATCGTCTGTAACGATTTGATTGGATTCAAGATCCTTTACAATAGATTCAATAAGTTTTGTTGCTTTTTTATTTTCCAAGGTTTTTGATTTTAGAGTTGCTATGCAAAAATAATTTTTAGTTTATATATATGAGTGCTTGTCAATACTATTTTTGAAAATAACTTGATCTAAAGGTAAATCAGAAGAATGATCAAAGCCAAAAAGTACTTGTTTTTAGTTTATAATTTGCTAAAATATTTCCTTAAACCCTTTAATCTCCTTATTTTTGCGAATCTTAAAATTTAAATCACCCCTCAACTCAAGGAATTTTATGCTTGAAAATACTGCTGAAAAAAGTTTATACGGTTATCAAGAAAGTGATCTACAAAAGATTTTTGATAAGATAGAGAACTGTCCAGATAACTTCAACCTCTTATATCAACTGCCTACAGGCGGAGGCAAAACTGTGGTTTTTTCTGAAATCGTGAGACGATATATCGAAAAAACAGGAAAGAAAGTCATTGTCCTTACGCATAGAATAGAGCTCTGCAAACAAACCTCGGATATGTTAGAGGGCTTTGGTGTGCAAAATAAAATTATCAATTCTAAAGTCAAAGAACTTTCCGATGATAACGAATACATGTGTTTTGTTGCCATGGTAGAAACCTTAAACAACAGGTTGAATGAGGAGAAGTTAAATATGAAAAATGTTGGCTTAGCAATTATTGATGAAGCACACTACAATTCATTTACTAAGCTTTTTAAATACCTAGAAAAAGCATTTATCCTTGGAGTGACTGCTACCCCTTTAAGTTCCAACATTAAGCTTCCTATGCATAGGAATTATGAAGAATTGATTGTTGGTAACTCCATTTCGTCGCTTATTGAAAAGGGCTTCTTGGCTGAGGCCAAAATGTTTAATTACGACGTTGGGCTTGGTTCCCTTCAAGTGGGAATTACTGGAGATTACACGGTTAAATCTTCTGAAGACCTCTACACCAACCTGGATATGCAAGAGAAACTTATCCAAGCTTATGAAGAAAAGTGTAAGGGAAAGAAGACGTTGATCTTTAATAACGGAATCAACACCTCTTGGTACGTATATCAAACTTTCAAAGATGCTGGTTACGAAATAAAGCACTTAGATAACACACATAATCGAAAAGAGCGAAAAGCAATTTTAAAATGGTTTAGGGAAAAACCAGATGCCATTCTTACTTCGGTGAGTATTCTTACAACAGGTTTTGATGAACCTACTGTAGAAAATATCATCCTTAATAGGGCAACAAAATCTCTGACGTTATACTTCCAAATGATTGGACGTGGATCTCGGAAACTTCCACATAAAGACATCTTCAATGTTATTGATCTTGGTAACAATATCGCTAGGTTTGGACCTTGGGATGCTCCAGTAGATTGGCAGCTTATTTTTGAAAATCCAGATTATTTCTTAGATAATATGGTTTCGGATGAAGATATTGAGCTCAACTTTAAATATGAAATGCCCGATGAAGTAAGGCAGATGTTCAAAAATTCTGAAGATATTACCTTCGACATTAGGCGACGGTATAATGAAACAGTCAATAATGGTGATAAATCTAAACTTGTCCTAGAAGAGTCGATAATGCAACATGCTAAAATGTGTGCAGAAAATTCTGAAGATGTATTTGATGCAAGAATTCTAGCTAGAGAACTTAAAGACGATATTAAAGATCGGATAAAGCGTTATTCCAATTGCATCATCAACAATACAAAAAACTACAGGGATTGGCTTTTCGAAGATTACGTGCGTAAGCTGAGAGTGAAAATAAATGACCACTTTATGGATTAACTTATAAAACGACTAACTAAAGGCTGTGTGACAACACAGCCTTTAGTTATTTTAAAACCTCACCAAATGCCTAATAAAGTTGAAAGGAGTGATGAAAAAAAGTCAATTTTTGGTTTGAAACTCAACGGACGAGTATTTTTTACATCCGCTTTTTTAATTTTCTTATCGATTGTTTTGACCTTAGTTTATAAAGACTCTGCGAAATCTTTTTTCAATGCTACTCAGCTTTACGTGACTGAAAATGGAGGATGGTTTTATATTCTTGGGGTTAATTTTTTTCTTGTATTTATCCTATACATCGCCCTTAGCAAATATGGGACATTGAAGATTGGAGGAGAACATGCTAAACCTGAGTTTAAAAAAATATCGTGGTTTTCTATGCTTTTTAGTGCAGGGATGGGAATAGGCCTGCTATATTTCAGTGTCTCAGAACCTTTAACCCATTTTTCTAATCCACCTTTCGGCGAAGGAGGAAACGCAGAAGCAGCACGACAAGCCATGCAATATACCTATTTGCACTGGGGAATTCACATTTGGGCGGTGTATGCTTTAGTAGGACTATCACTTGCTTATTTCACTTATACGCGAGGATTACCGCTAACACTTCGCTCTGTATTTTATCCCTTTTTAAAGGAGAAAATATATGGAATATGGGGAGATATTATAGACATATTTGCTGTTTTAGCTACGCTTTTTGGTTTGGCTACGTCTTTAGGCTATGGCGTTAAGCAAGTTTCTGCAGGGCTTAATTATGTATTTGGCTTTCCAGATACCATTACCACACAAGTTCTTTTGATAGCAGGAATTACTCTCATTGCCACGGGTTCTGTAGTCTTAGGTATTCATAAAGGTATCAAAGTGCTAAGCGAGTGGAATATTAGAATAGCATTAGTACTTCTGCTTTTAGTCCTTTTCCTTGGTCCAACACTTTTTATTTTCAAGTCTTATGTTCAGAACATAGGAGCTTACTTAGGCGATTTTATCGAGCTATCCACTTGGACAGAAACCTATTCACAGGACAATTGGCAAATGCCTTGGACAGTCACATATTGGGGATGGTGGATCGCTTGGTCCCCATTTGTGGGTATGTTTATCGCTAGAATTTCTAAAGGAAGACAGATACGAGAATTTATTTTTAGTGTTTTGTTTTTACCTACACTTGTTATCTTTTTTTGGATGACTGCCTTTGGTAGCGCTGCCATTAACGATGTTCTGTTAGGAGATAATTCTGTTTTGGAAGCTGTCAATACCAATGTCGATATATCATTATTTGCATTTTTTGAAAATTATCCTTTTACACTCGTTCTCAACTTGGTTGCTATAATTTTAATAGTTAGTTTTTTTGTGACTTCTTCAGATTCAGGGTCGCTAGTTATAGATAGTTTAACGAGTGGAGGGAAGATAGATGCTCCTGTGGGCCAAAGAGTATTTTGGGCCGTTATAGAAGGAGCTATAGCTGCCGTATTGCTAATAGGAGGAGGGCTGGAAGCTCTTCAAACCGCTTCTATAGTATCAGCTCTTCCTTTTACAGTAATTTTATTTGTAATGTGCTACTCCCTGTTTTTAGGTTTAAAAGAAGATTTTATAAAAAAGGAAAAACAAGCTAATTCAAAAGTAAATAATGAAAACGGATTAGAACACTCTCATAAAACTGATGATAAGTTTTCGAAGCATAGTTAAAGAGCTCCAAAGATAAGTGCACCATAAATAGCAAACCTGAGTAATCTTAAAATTCCATAGAGCAAATAACTTCCGAAAGGAAATTTGATTATCCCCGCAGACATACTAGCAATAGCAAAAGGCAAAGGAAGAATTGCTCCAGCAATAATAAGAATGCCGCCCCATTTCCTCATGTTTTTTATATGCTTGGACATTTTTACTTCCAAGAACACAAAAACGGATGGGATGCTGGCAATTCCTCGACCTACAAAGTAGGAAATGATCCCGCCGAAATAAGAAAGTATCGCGAGTATGCTGAGAAATCCCCAAGGATAAGTTGATTTTCCACACCAAGCAATGAAAATCTCTGGAGGAATAAGCCCTAGAATAGATTCTGAAGCAAAGAAAATGGCAAATACTCCAATTGGGGGAAAATTATCTGTCACGTAAATCAACATCGTATTGACATCGATGACAAAAAAATGAATACCTAAAAGGATAGCTATAAAAATAAAAATAGGGGGGGCTGCTTTTATCAAACTCCTCCCTAAAAAACTGTAAAATCCTGTATAAGTATAATACTGGTGTAGTAATCTCCAATGAGATTTACGGTTAGGATTTTTATTTTTCTTGCTCATAATAGCTCACAAAAGTAAGGTTTATGCTTAATTGTACCATATTTTTAACTAATCAAATAAATTAAGTATTTGTTAAATTATCTTTGAACTCCGGTCGTTTGTACCCCTTTAATGCGTTGAGCATTTAATGCACAGACTACTAAGAACCCAAATAAGCTCAGCATTATAGTTTGTATACTATACCCACTGTCAATCATCCATCCAACAATTAAAGGACCTAATGCTGTACTGACTACCATAAACATAGTAAATAAGCTTCGTATAGCACCAAGTTTTTCAATGCCATAGACTTCGGCTAATATGGAGGACTTGATAGTTCCGGACATCCCAACTGTAACTCCCATTAAAAGTAAAAATATAAGAGCTCCAGCAATACTATTTATCACTGCAAAAGCCAATAAACCTAGAGTAAGAGGTATTAAATAGAACCTGAACATCTTTTTAGCTGAGAATTTATCTACCCAAACTCCTCCTGCTAAAGAAAAAAGCAATCGCGTTACTGCATATCCTGTAAAAAAAGCTGCGTATAATTGGGGAGACCATCCTTTCTGGTCTACAAAAACATATTGATAAAATATTACAGCGGTAACGGTGAAGCTTATAGCAAAACTCGTGGGCATTAAAATCAAAAATCGCTTGTCGTTTACAATGCTACCAAAATCTTTAATCAGACTTAAGGACGATGGTCTTCCTCGGCTTAATTGTTTATTGAAATGAGTGAGGTCGGTAAAGTATAGTCGTATTAAGTACAAAATGAGTAGGATACCAGAACCTATCATTGCCCATCTCCAGTTAAACCAGCCAATAACTAAAGTAAGCAATAGCGGTAGAACAATTTCACCTGAAGAAAAACCGAGCGTCGAAAAGCTGATTGCTTTCCCTCGATTTTCATCATAAAATTTGGATAGAATGGTCATGCTAATATGACTTAACATCCCTTGGCCAGTAAGCCTTAAACCAATTAAACCTATAAAAATAAAAGCGATGTGGTAGGAGAGTCCCATCAATATGGAGGAAAACGCCAAACACAAAATCGTAAAGGTCGTAACCTTTTTTACAGAAATGTGATCGACGGTATGTCCCACAGATAACATGATAAAAGAAGCAGCCACTGTGCAAATGGCATAAATAGCTCCAAAGCTTCCTTCTGTAATGGCAAATTCAGCGGAAATTTCTGTCACATAAAGGGATATCAAATAAGTTTGACCAAAACTGGACAAGAAGGTTAACATCCAGCCAAAACTCAATTTTCTAAAATTCCCCTATATAAAGAAGATAAAGTCTCTCATTTAGAACCAGAAGCTTTGAAATTTGGTGATAACTTCTGTATGTCTTTGGTGGTCGGAGATTCAAAACATTCTAGATCAAAATACGGTACTGAAGCAAGCAGGTGATCAAAAATTCCTGCGATCACGCGTTCATAATTTTGCCAAACTTTATCTTTTGAAAAGGCATAAATTTCTAAAGGAATACCTTCAGGAGTAGGAGCCAGTTGTCGAGTCATCATCATCATGTCTTTATTGATTTCTGGATGCTTTTCTAAATAGCGATCCACGTAGACTCTAAAAGCTCCAAAGTTGGTTTGGTTTCTGCCGTTGATGGATATGGATTTATCAATCGTATGAGAGGTATTAAACTCATCAATTTCTTGTTGTGCATTTTGAATATAGTCTGTAATAAGTCTAATTTTTTTTAGGTTTTCAATATCATCTTCATTTAGAAATTTAATGCTATTAGCTTTTATTAAGATCGAGCGTTTTATTCGTCTTCCGCCAGAAATACTCATCCCACGCCAGTTTTTAAACGAATCTGAAATCAGATAATAAGTGGGTATTGTAGTAATGGTATTATCAAAATTTCTAATTTTTACAGAAGCTAGATTGATTTCAAAAACATCCCCATCTGCACCATACTTTTCCATGGTAATCCAATCTCCGAGTCTTACTGTGTCGTTCACCGTTACTTGTATACTCGCTACAAAACCTAAGATGGTATCTTTAAAAATCAAAAGCAGTACAGCAGAAAATGCACCAAGAGCGGTTAAAAAACCAACAAGTGGTTTTCCGGTTAATTTTGAAAATACAACTACAATTCCTAGGACCCAGACAAGGATCATAAAGACTTGAATATAACTCTCTATAGGTTTATCTTTAAAAGAATTGAAAGTTCTTAAATAATCTTTAAATGTCAATAGCAGACTTCTTACAATCCAAATCCCAACAAAAGTGATAAGAATCTCAATAAATTTTTCAAAATAAATTTCAGAATCAGTAAAATCAATAAGAACAACAGGTATGAGTTCGTATATAATAAATAGAATAACTAGATTAGAGAGATAAACAAAGACCCTATTTTTTATCAAATAATCGTCGAAGCTGGTTTTGGTTTTAGTGGCTAAGTTGTGTAAAATACTTAGCGCTGTATATCTCAAAATTTTAAATAAAAAAAAACTCAAGATAATAATGATCAAAAAGTTGAGGGCAGCATTTAAATAAGTAGCTGCAAAATCAGAAAAATACCCACTAGATTTGAGAAGCTCATAAAAGTATTTTGCAACCGTTGTCTTATCCATGATCAAATTTTTTGCAAATTTACATATAATCTTACATCTTTGATCTCTTAAACCATAAGTAATAAGCTGTGAAACAGAATTTAATTGTCTTTTTAATAATTGCAGGTGTACTGTTTTTCGTGGCTGGAACGTATTGGTTTTTAAAACCCAATTATTCCTACACAGGTGAACTGCGCATTTTAAAAACATTTGAGCTTCCGGAATCTTTAAAAGAAGTTTCTGGAATTAGTCATATAGATGATTTTAAGCTTGCTTGTATTCAGGATGAAAAAGGAAGTATCTATATTTACGATCTCAACCTCGAAAGCGTTACAAGAGAAATTCAATTTGGACCAAGAGGAGATTATGAAGCCATTAGAATTATTGATTCTACAGCTTACGTCATGGATAGTAGTGGACAACTTTTCAGAATCGAAAATTTCGAACTCGAAAGTCGGATAGTCGAAGTCTTTCAAACTGAATTTTCAAAAAAACATAACATCGAAAGTTTTGATATCAATAAAACTACAGGTGAAATTCTTACAATTCCAAAAGAAAATAACCTTCTAACCACTAGGGATCGCTTTCTTATTTATGAATTAGATCCCACTACATTTGACACCAAAGAAGACTACTTTATAAATTTAAGTTACAGAGATCCGATATTTGAAGTAGATGCTTCCTGGTTTATGGAAACTAATTTCTTTCCTTCAGAATTGACGATTCATCCAACTACACAGGAAATTTATATTTTAGATTCGAAAACTCCTAGAATTTTAATATTAGAGCCAGATGGATCTCCGAAAAAAATGCACCTCTTAGATCCCGAAAAGTTCCAACAACCAGAAGGTTTATCCTTCGATTCTAAAGGGCGAATATATATTTCTAATGAGGAAGGGGATTTTCAAAAACAAAACATACAACTTATAGAATTTAAGTGATACTTATTTCTTTTTTGAGCTAAAAAGACGACTAAAAAAGCCTTCTTTTTTATCTTCCTTCTCGGTTTCGTCGTCAAAATTCTTTTCAGTTTCGTCTTTTGTAAATAGGCGTTTGAAAAAACCATCACGCTTTATACCATTGCAATTTAAAGCTTCCCTTTGGTTTTCGGAGAGTGACGGGAATTTCGCTCTAGTGATCTCATTAAAGCGATCTTCTTTAACCATCTGTTGATACATAGTTCCAAAAATGGGCAACGCTGAATTTGCACCTTGACCTAGTCGAGTAGTTTTAAAGTTGATGCTTTGGTTATTATGCCCTACCCATGTAATATTGACCAACTTTGGAGTAATCGCGGCAAACCAACCGTCCTTGTTCCCCTGAGTTGTACCGGTCTTCCCAGCCAGATCTTGGCGGAGTCCGAAGGTAGTTCGTAATCGACTGGCTGTACCTTCATCAACAACATTTTCTAAGATGGCCAATAAGATTCGGTTTTGCTCAACCTCCAGTTCTGAAGATTTAGGTTGAGCAGGAGTAAATTCAGCAATCACTTCGCCAGTTTTCGATGTGATTTTTGTTATAAAATGAATCTCAGGAACTTTACTTTGGTTGGCGATACTCGAATATACCTTGGCTAATTCTTTCATATTCAATTCTGCAACTCCAAGGGCTAGAGAAGGTTCACTAACCATATTGGAAGTTACTCCCATACTCTTCGCTAGTGCAATTGTATTTTCAATTCCTGCCTTTTCCAATACTTTTACACTCACCGTATTTAAAGAGTGGGTGAGGGCGTGTTTCATCGAAAAATTGAGGTAAGGATCTTTTTCCTTATGAGATGAGTTTTCTGGTTTCCAATCTTTAAAGTTAGTGTAAGTAATTTCTTTTGCTGAAAAATAATCACAAGGCTTTATTCCAGCTTTTAAGGCAGAAGCATACACAATGGGTTTAAAAGTTGACCCCACTTGGCGTCTAGAATTTTTAATGATATCAAATTTTGAGGTTCTGTAGTCTACACCACCAACGTAAGCCAATATGGCTCCAGTTTTTGGATTTACACTTAGGCTTGCCGCATTTATTTGCTTCAAGCTATAGCTTATACTATCTAACGTAGATAGCTGTAATACAGTGTATTCTCCATTTTTTAAAACCTCAATGGGTCTCTTCTTTTGGAGACTATCTAGGAGTTGATCTTTAGAAATTTTAGACCTTTTTAATCTCTTATAGACCTTGGTGTTTTCAGCAATTTTTAAAAGCAGTGCTTTATTTTTCCAAGGTAAATCGGTGCTATATTCTGCTTCAAACTGAGGCTGCAAATTGCATATATGCTTTTTAACAGAAGCTTCTAAAAGCTTTTGTTGATCAAGATCTAGGGTAGTATGAATTTTTAAGCCATCTTCTTCTATACTATATTTATAATCATTTTTGGAATTGATACTATCAAGGATACCTTCAACTTCAGACTTGATAAGGTCAACGAAAAATTGACGTTGAAAGGTGTTCCGCTTAGAGAGTTTCAATTGAATAGATTCACTCATAGCAGAACTTGCTTTTTCTGAAGTCAGGTAGCCATATTTTTGCATTTGAGAAAGAACTACATCACGTCTCAACTGACTTCGTTCAGGGAAAAGTCTTGGATTGTAAGAATGGTTAGCCTTAAGGGTTCCCACTAAGGTCGCCGACTCTGGAACAGATAAGTCGGATGTGGTTTTATCAAAAAATTGATTTGCCGCACTCTCTATACCGTAAGTATTACCACTAAAAGGAACCGTATTGAGATATAATTCTAAGATTTCTTTTTTAGAATACACATTTTCAATCCTTTTGGCAATGATGCTTTCCTTCAACTTGTTAACGGGTAGACTAAAAAAACCATAAGATTTTCTTCCGTAGATATTTTTGACCAACTGTTGCGTAAGTGTACTTCCTCCTCCAGAAGACTTATCACCAGAGAGAATAGTTTTAAAAAACACGCGCAAAAGACTATAATTATCCACACCATCATGTTCATAAAACCGTGCATCTTCAGTAGCGACTAATGCCTCTACAAGGTGTTTGGGGAAAGCTGAATATGAAATAGACTGTCTATTGTATTTATAGAATTTATCAATGACTTCTCCTTTATGATCTAGAATTTCTGTGGCTTCCGACTGCTTTATATTTTGAAGATCGCTCTTTGTCTGCACTTTCCCCCATAACCCTATATAAATGCTTCCAAAGAAAATGAAAAAACTTCCAATAAGAATCGTCATCCCCCAAAGGAAAAGTCTGAAAAAGCTATTGTTTTTTTTCTTTTTTGACTTTGTCATGAATTTTAATTTTGCTCAAAAGTAATTTTAAACTTCAAACGATGACGTTAAAAGTTTTAAAAATGAGGATGAAGTTAATACCTAGACATTAACTTTAAATAAATAAAAAAATTATTTAGAAAATATGAAAAATAAAGTTGCTTATATAACAGGCGGAAGTAAAGGAATAGGTTTTGGTATTGCAGATGCCCTGATGAAACAAGGGGTTCATGTTGCTATTACTAGCCGAACTCAGTCTTCTGCTGACCAAGCTGTAGAATTGCTTAAAAGTTCCAATCCCAATGCAAAAGCTATTGGTATTGAAGCAGACGTAAGAGAATTGAAGCATCAAGAAAAAGCAGTACAAAAAATTTTAAGCGAATTTGGTCAACTCGACTACGTTATAGCTAATGCAGGATTGGGCCACTATCACTCTATTGAAGATTTGACAGAAACCCAATGGAAAGAAACTATAGACACCAATCTTACAGGAGTATTTTTTTCGATTAAAGCTTCTGTAGAGGCTTTAAAAAAGAGTAAAGGATATTTTATAACCATATCTAGTCTTGCAGGAACCAATTTCTTCGTAAAAGGATCTGCTTACAACGCCAGTAAATTTGGAGTAACAGGATTTACGCAAGCTGTGATGATGGATTTAAGAGATTACGGTGTAAATGTGTCTACTATCATGCCCGGGTCTGTAGCTTCTCATTTCAATGGAAATACTCCAGATGAAAGTGATGCTTGGAAAATTCAACCCGAAGATTTGGGAGAATTGGTTGTTGATTTATTTAAAATGAATCCTAGAACTCTACCGAGTAAAGTAGAGGTAAGGCCATCTCAACCTTCCAAGAAATAATTTACCTCAAGGCCCATAAAAAAAGCCATTCAATCTGAATGGCTTTTTTTACGTTTATAAAGTATCTAGGATTAGCCTAAATATTTCTTAAGCATTTTATTTTTGGATTGATGTTTCAATCGTCTAATGCCTTTTTCTCTAATTTGTCTTACACGTTCTCTACTTAAATCGAACGTATCTCCAATTTCTTGAAGCGTCATCGCTGGTTGATTGCCAATCCCATAATTTAAACGAATAACATCTGCTTCTCTTTGAGATAGGGTTTCTAAAGCTCTATTGATTTCGATACTCAAAGAGTCTTTCATCAATTGATCATCTGGAGTAGGGGATTCAGCAGAACTTAATACATCATATAAGTTTGAATCGTTTTCACCTTCCTTAAAGGGTGCATCCATAGAGAGATGACGACCAGAATTTTTAAGAGCTACTTTCACTTGAGCTTCACTCATATCGAGCTCTTTAGCAATTTCAATAGCAGATGGTGGACGCTCGTTGACCTGTTCTAGGTGAGAAAAGGTTTTGTTTATTTTGTTAATGACTCCAATTTTATTTAAAGGAAGTCTTACCACACGTGACTGCTCTGCTAAAGCCTGAAGGATAGATTGTCTAATCCACCATACAGCGTACGAGATAAATTTGAAACCACGGGTTTCATCAAATCGCTTGGCTGCTTTAACAAGACCAACATTACCTTCATTAATTAAATCAGGCAATTTTAAACCTTGATTTTGATATTGTTTTGCAACTGAGACGACAAACCTTAAATTGGCATTAGTTAATTTTTCCAAAGCTGCTTGATCGCCTTCCCGAATCCGTTGAGCTAATTCAACTTCCTCCTCAGCTGTAATTAAATCTACCTTACTAATGTCTTGTAGATATTTATCTAAGGACTTAGATTCACGATTGGTAACCTGTTTGGTAATTTTAAGCTGTCTCATATATAATTTTTATATAATAATAATAAATAACTGGAATTTGGCTATAATACGACTTTAAACTGGTAAAGTCAAGTATTATTGCTTTTAAGATGTCTTAATTCCAATATTTTATAATAGCCTTAAGAAGAAAGCCAAATCACACCGTAAATAAAGATAAAAGTCCATTGAATGGTGCGTATCCAATTCCCTTTGGTTAACCTGTTAGCCGATGACTTTAAGTCTCTATTGACTTCGATATTATGATGTAACGGTACAAAATAAATAAAGGTGCTGATCCAGGTTGAGACCACTAAAATTAAATAGACCAAATGGACTGTTGAAAAATCAAAAATGCACAAGTACAGCGCTATTCCCATTTGAATGAACATGAGTGGAGCTACAATAAACGTAATTCTGGGTGTGTACGTTTTATGCCAATTCAATAAATGCTCTTCGGAGTAGAAGGTGAATCCTGGATAAACAATGAGTTGAACCATCCAAATCAAGACTACAAGTCCAAAATCGGCTAAAAGCCTTAACATACATAGATGTTCGAGTATACTGTTCATCTAGTCGGTTAGTTTCCAGTTGTAATCTTGATGAACTTTTTTCAAAATCAAGAAAAAAGGAATCCACCAAATGAAGTCATTGGTAATAAGCGTATAAAAAAACTCAAAAGGAACTTTGCCTTCATAATAATTAAACACAAAACCCAAGGGACCAAAAATCTTTCCTAAGAAACCAACTGCAACAATTGGCCAGTGCCTTAGAGGGTTAAAGGACGCCCACCAATATCCTATACCGTACACTCCTATAACCATTCCCATACCTTGCCAGATCATAGGTTGAGTAGGGATTTCCATACCCACAAGTTGAAAAAAATGATTTGGAAAAATAACCACCCAGGCGCCCCAGAGGATATTATATATAGCTGCTAATTGTAATGTTAATTTCATGGGTGCAAAAATAGATAAGCCATCATAAACAACTTTAAATTTTATTAGAATACTTTGCATAAAAAACACTCAAGCTTATAAAGACTTGAGCGTTTTTAAGAGTTAGCAAAAATTACCTTCTATTTTTCCCACTTGAATTCAGCAAACATATCATCGACTTTAGTTTCTGAAATGTGATTGATATAGTTACTTAGCGTCTTTATACCAACCCCAGTAATAACACCGGCTACATGTTGATCGGTATAGCCTGCTTGTTTTAAGGCATTTGTAGCCTCTTGTGTAGGGAAGCCACGCTCCTTGGTAACAGATACAGCAAACTTGGAAAGCGCTTCGTATTTAGCCTCTGATAATTTTTTACGATCTCGTAAAGCATCGATAACTTCCTTAGAGACTTTACTTTGATGCTTAGCGATAAAGCTATGTGCTGCTACACAATAAGTACATTCATTATAAACAGCTATAGAAAGCAAAATCACTTCTTGTTCTTGAGGAGTAAAACCAGAATCCTTTCTAAACGTTTCATCGGCTTTCGTATAAGCGTTTAAAAGGGATGGATTGTTAGCCATCATTTTGAACATATTAGGAACTGCGCCCATTTTAGATTTTGTAGCTTCTAAAATACCTTTTGCAGGTTCTTGAGCTTCATTAATTTCAATAGGTTTCATATATTTATTTTTAAATTCGATTGAATAGTCGTTCAGAAGGTAATGAGATTACAAAAAAAAACCAATCGTAAAGAGTGGTTTTTGAATTCTAAAATTGAATAGATTTAGCTTTTTATTTCAACTAATTCCAATTCAAAAGTAAGATCGTGTCCAGCAAGTGGATGATTAGCATCGACAACGATGTGATCTTCATTCACTTCTGCAACTCTTAATTGACGTTCAGTTCCATCAGGATTTTGAGAAACTAATCCCATACCTACTTCAGGTTTTATATCCTCTGGAAGTTGATCTTTACCAACTTGTTGGAAAAGTTCTTCCTTAACTTCACCGTAAGCTTCTTCTTTAGGGATTTCTATAGTTTTTTTCTCAGCTTCTTTCATATTAAGGACACCAGTTTCAAAACCTGGAATAATTGTACCTTCGCCTAGCGTAAATTCAATAGGTTCTCTTTCTAAAGAACTATCGAAAACTTGTCCGCTAGTAGCTATTTTTCCTGTGTAGTGAACTTTTACTGTGTCTTTTTCTTTTACTTGACTCATAAATATTAATTTATTGATTTCTAATTAATTAGAACTTTTATTTAACAATTAATACAAAGATATCATTTAGACAGCCAAACCCAATTATATCGGTTATTAATTCTCTTTTTTAATGCAATTTTAACCTTAAGTAAGGCAATTATTGAAATAATTGAACATAATTTCGCTTAAATTATTTAAAATTTCAAAATGGGCAACAACTCCAAAAAGCCAGATCAGGTAGTTTACAATGAAGATACCAATAAATATGAAGCGGGTTTATTGCCTTATGCTACAAATTCTAGTGCTCCAAAGATCACTCCTACAGATTTAACAGGATGGAAAAACTCCAATGTGAGTAAAGTCAATCATCAAATCAAAACAGAGTACGAAGAATTAAAGCAGAAGTATGAAAAGTTGATGGCGCAATACGAATACAATAATCTTATTTACAGTGCTGAGTTTAGTTTTGAACCTATTGTAGGTGAGATTTATCATCTATATGAAAATAAAAAGAGAAAAATATTCTTATCTATTATATCCCCTAATGAGTGTAATTTTGATTTTAAAGGAAGTTTTAAACTCAATGAAGACAAAATGTGGGTTCGATTGGATTCTAAAGGAAAACTCACCTTAACCCATTAACCATAACTCCATGAAAAATTATCATTGGATACTATTATTTACGCTCACAGTAAGTGTATTAGCTTGTAAAGCTGATAAAAAGGAAGACACTTCAGAAGAAAATGTAGAAGTAGTCCAAGAAGAAAATTCGACCGAGATAATAGGAAATGAAATTTCCTATCAAGCCTCAGACTCTATAATGTTAAACGGATATATTTCCAGAAATATTGCTACGTCAGGTAAAAGACCTGGAATTATTGTAGTACACGAATGGTGGGGTCACGATGAGTTCGCAAGACAAAAAGCAGATGAACTTGCTGAAATGGGTTATGTAGCTCTAGCCGTCGATATGTATGGAAATGGAAAACAAGCTGAACATCCAGAGGAAGCTATGGCATTTTCTAGCAACCTGATGAAGAATTTTGACACTGCTAAAAAACGTTTTATGGCAGCGATGGAAACTCTAAAAGCTGATGAGAATGTAGATGCAGAAAAGATTTCAGCTATAGGTTTTTGTTTTGGTGGAAGTGTAGCCTTGTCGATGGCCAATTCTGGTGCTGACTTAGATGGAGTTGCTGTCTTTCATAGTGGACTTGGTTTACCAGTTATGCCAAATGAAGATTTGAAAGCCAAACTTTTAATTCAAAATGGGGCCGAAGATATGATGATTACCGATGAGCAAGAAAAAACTTTCAAATCTCAATTAGATGCTATCAACGCTAATTATGAGTATATTGCTTATGAAGGCGTGATGCATTCTTTTACCAATAAAGATGCCGACAGCTTAGGTGAAAAATTCGATCTTCCACTAGCTTATGATAAAGAAACAACAGAAAAATCTTGGAAAAAAATGACATTATTTTTTAAAGACCTTTATAGCGAATAAGTAAGTTTGTTTGTTGTAATTGAAAAGCCTGCTTGTATGTTTACAAGCAGGCTTTTCTTATTTATAGTGAATTCTTTTATTTTTTTAATATATCCATGTAACGGTCCACCTTAGGTAACAGAAGAATAGTGGTTCTTCTATTTTTTGCGCGACCTTCTTTGGTTGCATTATCTGCTACAGGATAATAATGAGCTCGGCCAGAAGCAATAAGACGATCTCCGCCCACTCCAAACTTATCTTCCAAAGTCCTCACTACGGAAGCTGCTCTACGAATACTTAGATCCCAGTTATCTACGATGTATGAAGATTCTGAAATTTTCATATTATCGGCGTGACCTTCAACTCTAATGTCCATATTTGGCTCCGAGTTGATCACCTCTGCAATTCTGGCTAAAAGGTTATAAGCCTTTTTATCGACCCAGTAACTTCCGCTTTTAAATAAAACTTTATCAGTTAAGGTTATTCTTACAATAGGCTCTTCCACAGTAATTTCAATTGCCTCATCTGCAACTTTGTCTTCATCCTTCATCTGTTTTAAAAGGTTCGACTTGATGTTGTAGGCTACAGCAAGGTTGATCGAATCTTCCAACGTATTAGCTTTAGAACGTTGATCGACTGGCATTTTAGAAAATACTTTTCTCACATTCGATTTGGTGTTTTCAGAAACCAGCATACCTTTATCGGTAAGTTGGATTTTGTTTTCATCATCACCTTGTAAGTTGGCAATTTTCTGCTTGTAAGACAAAACTTCGTCCTCAAGCTCTGCATAGTTGTCGTTGGAATTTTGCTGTTCAGATCTCAGATCAGAAAGTTCTTGTTCTAAGACTGTTTTTTGATTCTCAACTTGGTTCATTTTCTTCTTAGAAACACATGAGGTCATCAAAATAGCAAATAAAAGTGTAATTGTAGCAATTTTAGTCATAAGTGATTAGATTTGAGTTAAATGTAGATATTTTTTTTAAAAAATCACAATTTTTTTCCAAAAGCTAAATCACCTGCATCTCCCAATCCCGGAATAATGTATCCCTTCTCATTTAAAGTGTCATCCACGGCAGCAATCCAGAGTTGTGTATCTTCAGGGAAGTGTTCTTCGAGAAGATCAACTCCCGGCTGGGCGCCAATAACAGATACGACATGGGTTTGTTTAGGTTGGCCTAATTTCTCCAAGGCTTTATAGACATTTAGCATAGACCTACCAGTAGCCAGCATAGGATCTGCCAAAACCAAGGTTTTTCCTTCTAAGCTGGGAGAGGATAAGTATTCAACTACTATTTCAAAATCTTTTCCATTGCTTTCCACTTTTCTAAAAGCTGAAATAAAAGCATTATCTGCTTCATCTAGATAATTAAGAATACCATTGTGCAAAGGAATACCTGCTCTTAATATAGAACAGACCACTATTTCATCCTGGCAGAGATGAGAGGTCGTTTCAGCTAGGGGAGTTTGAAAGTTTTGGGGACTGTAGGAAAAGGTTTTACTCATTTCATAAGTCAGTATTTCTCCAATGCGCTCAATATTCCTTCGAAACTTCATCCGGTCTTGTTGTACCGATTCATCTCTCAATTGGTGGATGAAGTGATTAAGGATAGAATGGGTTTGACTTAAATTATGAACTTTCATAAGTTTTTTTTCAAAAATAGGAGTTTTTACTGTAGTCTCAAACCTAATTTGGAAGAAGCCGTGGCATTAAAGTATCGTTAATTTTGTTCTGAGTTGTTCAATAATTTCTAATTTAATGTTCTAATATATTTATATATGACTCCACTAAATGTTACTCAGAAACTCATCAAATCTCATCTTATCGAGGGAAAAATGATACCCGGCGAAGAAATTGGCCTAAAAATAGATCAAGCTTTACTTCAAGATGCCACGGGGACTTTGGTTCAATTGGAACTCGAGGCCATGGGGTTGGATAGAGCCAAAACCGAAGTTGCAGTTCAATATGTTGATCACAATCTTTTACAAACGGATTTTAAAAATGCAGATGATCATAAATTTTTAAAATCTGCAGCTCAGCGTTTTGGGTTATGGTATAGTAGGCCAGGAAATGGAGTAAGTCACCCAGTACACATGGAACGCTTTGGTAAACCAGGCAAAACCTTAGTTGGGTCAGACTCTCACTCTTGCGCTGCAGGATCTTTAGGTATGCTTGCTATTGGAACTGGCGGTTTGGATGTGGCGGCAGCCATTGCAGGTCAGCCGTATTTTGTCAAAATGCCAAAAGTAATGGGAGTAAAGCTCACTGGTAAATTACCCGATTGGGTGAGTGCTAAAGATGTTGTGCTCGAAATGCTAAGACGTCACGATGTGAAAGGAGGAGTTGGTAAGGTGATAGAATATTACGGCGATGGTCTTAACGAGTTGAGTGCTATGGATAGACACGTCATTGCCAATATGGGCGCAGAGCTTGGCGCTACCACGACAGTGTTTCCTAGTGACAAAGAAACTAAACGCTTTTTAAAATCACAGAATAGAGAAGGGGATTGGTCTGAATTGTTAGCCGATGAAGGTTGCGAATACGAATTTCATGATGAAATTGTCTTAGATGATTTGGTGCCTTTAATTGCTTTACCAACTAGTCCTGGTAATGTTGTTCCAGTGTCTGAAGTAGCGGGTAAACCCATAAGTCAAGTGGTTATTGGCTCTTCAGCCAATCCTGGATTACGAGACTTTTGGATTGCCAGCGCGATTGTAGAAGACAAGAGCATCAGTCCTGAGGTGAGTTTTGATGTCAATCCAACGTCTAGACAAATCATGCAGAACATGATTGATAATAAAGCTTTTGGAAACTTGATAAAAGCGGGGGCAAGATTTCACCAATCAGGTTGTATGGGCTGCATTGGTATGGGGCAAGCTCCAGCAAGTGGAACCATTAGTTTAAGAACTATGCCACGTAATTTTCCAGACAGAAGCGGAACCAAAGACGATCAGGTTCATTTGTGTAGCCCAGAAACTGCAGCAGCTTCAGCACTTATGGGAAAAATTACCGATCCTCGAGATCTGGAGAAAGAATTTGATTTGACTTACCCAAAATTTGAATATCCAACCTATGAAATCATCAATACCGATATGCTTATCGCACCAGTAGAGAATAATAAATCGGTAACATTGGAAAAAGGACCTAATATTAAAGCTTTACCAGAAATCCCAGAGCTAAAGGACCATTACCGAGTTCCTGTATTATTAAAAATGGGCGATAATGTTTCGACCGATGAGATCCTAAAGGCTGGCGCAGAAGTGCTTCCCTTCAGAAGTAATCTTCCAGAAATTAGTAAATACTCCTTTATGGTTATCGATGATAGTTTTTATGATAGGGCTATGACTGCAAAAGAGTCTCACGGGGGTCACGTCGTCGTAGCTGCCGAAAATTATGCGCAAGGCTCCAGTAGGGAACATGCAGCTTTAGCTCCAAAGTACTTAGGTCAAGTGGCTGTGTTGGCTAAAAGTTATGCTAGAATCGCTTGGCAAAATCTGGCAAACTTTGGGATTTTACCACTCGAATTCATCAATGAGTATGACTATGATAGTATAGAGCAAGGTGATGATGTAGAATTGAAAGATGTGATTCAATCTGTCAAATCTAAAGAGAACGTAAAAGTGGTAATTCACAAATCTAAAGGCGATTCAAAAACCATTGAGATGAAACATACTTTAAGTGATAGACAAATTCAAATTATCGTGAAAGGTGGAATCATCAACGATTTCAAAGAAAAATTATAAACCTTCAGAAATGTTGAATATAAAAAGCGCTCCATTTGGAGCGCTTTTTTAGTATCCATATATGTCCTTAGGTCTAAGGCAACTTAGCGTCTTTAGAATCATTTTCTTGTAAAGACATCAAATCGTTTATTCCCTTCACCTCAATTATTTTTTCGCCCCGCATGGCAATGGGATGCATCAAGACCTCTGGATTTTTAGCCAATACCTTTAAGGCTTGGTTTTCCTCTAAATTCGGATGGTCACTTAAAGTCTTTTTTATAAAAGGGTGATCGGTATTGATTAATTCTGAAGGTTGCTTTTTCAGAAGTCTAGAAAGTTCCGCCCACTGAGTTTCAGTAAGTTTAATTTCATTGAGGTTAATCAATACTTTTTGAGCTTTGGTGGCTTCGGCGATTGCAATACTTTGTTTGGCAATCCTACTATCTGGATGATAATATAATTTTAATTCGCGATCATTTTTTGCTATAACTCCCATATCTTTGTTACTCATGGTTAATATTTTTTCTAAAGTAAGAATTAATCCAGTGGTTCGGAAACATTTAGTAATATTTTGAGGTTTATATCTATAGAGAATATAGACCTTATCGGAAAAACGATACATCAATGCAAGATCAAAAAATTGCTATCATAGGAGCAGGATTAAGTGGCCTTGTCGCAGCTATTAATCTCGAAAAGGCAGGTTTTCAGCCAGAAATTTTTGAAGCGACAGATCGAGTAGGGGGCAGAGTAAAAACCGATTATAGAGAGGGATATACTTTCGACCACGGCTTTCAAGTCTTACTCACCCACTATCCAGCAACTCAAAAATACTTAAACTATGACTTGTTAGAGCTTGAGAAATTCTACCCTGGTGCCGTTATTTACAATCAAGGACAGCAAGACAAAATAGGAGATCCCTTGCGACAATTAAGCTTGTTGTTTCCAACCTTAACCTCCAAAATAGGAAGTTTCGCCGATAAACTGAAAATCTTAAAACTCAATACCGAGCTCAAAAAGAAAAGCTTTGATGATATCTTTTTGGCTGAAGAAAAAACCACTTTACAGTATCTTCAGGATTACGGATTTTCATCAGACATCATTCATAATTTTTTTAAACCTTTTTTTACAGGAATTTTCTTGGAGCACGAGTTAACGACCTCGTCCAGGAAATTCGAATTTGTTTATAAAATGTTTGGAGAAGGAAGCGCTGCAATCCCCAAAAAGGGGATACAAGCCATTCCCAATCAACTAATGGCTCAATTGAAACAGACTAAAATTCACTTTAATACACCCGTTGAATCTATTCAAAATCAGAATGTTATATTTAAAAACGGAGGAGAAGCGGAATTCGATTTTGTGATTATCGCCACTGAAGCTTCTCACCTTATTTCCAATTTAAACAATCAGAATACGCTCTGGAAAAGCGTCGATAACTATTACCTAAGCGTGAAGCAACGCGCCTTTAAAGAACCGATGATTGGTTTAATTGCAGACGATGACGCATTGGTTAATAATTTTTACTATGTATCCAAACCAAAAGCTGAGGAGCATTTGCTATCGGTGAGTATCGTTAAACCCCATGAGTTATCGCAAGAAGAACTTGAGGCTAGAATTACAGAGGATTTAAAAACCTATGTGGGTATAGACACCTTAGAATTTAAGCGGTTTTACCACATCAAAAAAGCTTTACCTATTATGCAAACGGTGACTTATATGCTACCAAAGTCGGAGACTCAATTAAAAGATCAGATCTTTCTAGCGGGAGATCATTTAGCGAATGGCTCGATTAATGCGGCAATGTTAAATGGAGAGTCTGCAGCGCAAGCGGTGATCTCCAAAATTAAAAACGGTATTATAAATCTAGGCTAAACGCGATGAACACCAACATGGTATTGACATTGTGTTTAGATCATAAATCCTTTATCATGAAAGTTAACAAAAATATAGTATTTTTTGCCTTTACAGTTATATTGTTGAATATCGTTTCTTGTGGATCGTCCAATGTGTATACAGCTCAAGAAAAAGCAAGCTTAGAAAAGTTCGTTACCGATCGCAATTTTGAAATAGAACTCCAATGGGCTAGACCTTTGGTGACCAATAGTTTGAATCAGTTGGCCGATGCAGGACTTTTTAGGCCAGGAGACAACGCCTCACAGATAAACTTACAAGGTAATCAGAACACTTTCAAATTCGAAAACGATACTGTTTCGGCCAATTTACCGTATTACGGAGAACGCCAAATGGGTGGCGGATATAATTCTGATGGCGGAGGTATTGACTTTGAAACTACTCCTAAAGAATTAACTTTAACCAAAGACGATGATAAAGATTACTACCTGATGGAGTTTAACGTTAGGGATAAAGACAGTAATGAAAACTATGATGTAAGCCTAACACTGTACCCAAGTTTAAATGCTATTATCAATATTTGGTCATCGCAACGGAATACCATTCAATATAATGGAACACTTAAAGCAATTACAGAACCAAAAGAGGAGTAAAAGATCTTAAGGATGTTTATAATTAGTTTCAAATCAGAGTATTTCTATTTTACATAATATAAATTATAGGACAACATATTGACAATTTATAAAACAAGTAGATAAAGCACTTTCGATTCTATTAGCCATAATCCTGTTGTAGCAGCTTTAGGTTTATAACTTTGGATTATGTCACAGCCATTTTAAGACATATGTTTATTATAGATGATAAGCTTGAAGGAGTCGTTATGTAAAATATCTCAGATTACTTGTTTGGCTTTATCTACACTACGTGTGGATTATTAAGCTTATTAATGTTTTTTATGTCAACCTATTTCAGGACTTGACGCTTATGTGTTTTTAATGAGTTACAGTCATCAATATCATTCTTATGAGTAACTGAATAGTCCATGGCTTTCTTTACGACGTCATTTAAAGAAATCCTTGTCATTAGGTAGTCAAACATTCGTATTTTTGCATGGCGTCTAATTTTAATCAGGAACTAAGATATGGTTATACCTAAACTACATTATATATCCCAAGGGAGCTCTCCAAAAGAACATCTCGAAAACATCCAAAAAGCTTGTTCTTATGGTGCAGAGTTAGTGCAATTAAACTTAAAAAGCCTTCCAAAGGATCCTGCGAGCATTTCAGAAAAAAAATATTTAAAAGTAGCTGAAGCTGCTAGAGAAACCACTACACATTTTCAAACCCGATTAATTATTAACGGTGATTATAAAATTGCAAAAACCCTTAAAGCAGATGGAGTGCATTTAGAACCCACAGATCGCTGCCCTACTGAAGCTAGAACGCATTTATACACTTGGCAAAGTATTGGGGGAACAGCAAATACCTTAAAAGAGTGCGAAACATTATTAGATAAAGAAATAGACTATATCCATTTAGGTCCTTTTAAAGAAACTACTACGAAGGCTAACAGGCCTCCTGTTTTAGGTTTGGATGGTTATAGAGTGATTATGGATGTTCTAAAAACCCCAATACCCATTATAGGTGTTGGCGGTATCACTACAGAAGATGTTACAGCCCTATTGGAATCTGGTATCGCTGGTGTTGCGGTATCTACCGAGATTACTCGCGATTTTAACAAGATAAGATTATTTAATCAACTACTCAACGCCTCTTCAACAGCAGAACAACGACATACGTTTGAATAGAATTAGAACACTGTTTAAAACCAAATATTTTATTCTTGATACTATTTTCACTCATAGAAATGAATAAAATAAACTAGCATTAATTAGTTGTGAAAAGCTCATATTATGTTGTTTTGTCTCATTGAGTATTCCGACTTTCTCGTCGGGATGTATCGAGATGTTTTTTGTTATCTGAAGAGTTTCCGATACGACTTCAATGATTTTTTTGACTTTTTGTCGTTTTTTTCTTTGCCTTCATTTGCTGAAACAGTTCTTTAAACAAGCCCCGGGCAATCAATACCTTCATAATCTCATTGGTTCCAGCATAAATTCTGGCGACTCTATTATCGGCATACATGCGCGCAATGGGGTAATCCCATATATACCCATAACCTCCAAATAATTGCAGGCATTCATCTACAACTTTACCGTGCATTTCTGTTGCTGAATACTTCGCCATTGAAGCACTTTCAGCAGTGAGTTTATGATCTGATACTAATAGTGTGCACCGATCTAAAAACGCTTGATGCACCTGTAATTGCGTAGCACATTCGGCCAATTTAAATTGGGTGTTTTGGAATCCCGCGATGGGTTTGTTAAAAGCGGTTCTTGTAGAGGTATAGGCCATCGTTTTTTCTATGGCTCCCTCTGCCCCACCAATAGCATTGAGCGCTACAGACAAGCGCTCTCTTGCCAATTCTGTCATCATAATTTTGAATCCTAAGCCTTCTTCTCCCAATAAATTTTCCTTAGGAACTTTTACGTTATCAAAAAATAATTCACAGGTATCTTGAGCTTTCATGCCTATTTTCTTGAAAGGAATCCCCTTTTCGAAACCTTCAAAATGGCTTTCCATGATTAATAAAGATACTCCTTCTTCCGCTGTTCCCACATTGGTTTTTACAGCAACTATAGACATATCACTCATATAACCATTGGTAATAAAGGTTTTCTGTCCATTGACCAAATAGTGGTCACCTTTATCCACCGCGTTTGTTTTAATCGCTTGAAGATCACTACCGCAGTTAGGCTCAGTCATACCTATAGATGTAATTATTTTTCCAGCAGCCATTAGAGGTAGGTATTTTTGCTTTTGAGCTTCGGTACCGTACTTTAGCAGATAAGGTGCAACAATATCTGAATGCAATGAAAAACCAGGACCACTGAGGCCTTCTTTTGCCATTTCTTCAATAAATAGGGCGCTAAAGCTAAAATCCAAACCACTTCCTCCATAATCTTCGGGCATATCGATACATAGCAAACCCAATTCTCCAGCACGTTCCCAGATGTCTCGGCTAACCATACCCTTTTCTTCCCATTCTTCTGTATGATCAATAATTTCATTATTAATGAAATCCTGAATCATTTTTTGCATCATTTTATGTTCTTCTGAAGCATATATTTCGCGTTCTAATAAAACATTTTGTAACATATAAACCAGTTTATAATTCTTAAAAACATACTGAGCCCTCCAACATCCCTAAGATAGGTTAAAACAAACGAATTTCTTGACCTATTTTACTATGACCTTTCCTAAGGTTTGTTGAAGGTTTAGTAAACAGGAGATGATTAATTACCACAAGAAAGTTAAGAATGAATTATTTGATTTGCGTTTTTTAAAATGCAGTCGTTTACGAGAATTCCGCAGCTAATTAATCTGTAGATATTATTTAAACCAGGTATTGATTTGACACCTTCAAGTTCGTTTTGTCTCAGTCGCAAAGTTGATTTCGATATTAGCCTTCAGGTTAAGATGTTTAAAATTTATTTCACGCAAAGCGCACAAAGAAAAAAAGCAAAGTAGCGCAAAGTGATCATTCGCTATTTATACTTCGGGACTTTTGAGAAAGGCTTAGCGCTCTTAGCGTGAAACTTTGTTTAATGTTTAGGTTTTATTTTAAGAAATAAGTAAATGTAAAATTGATAATTATCATTATTTAAATCATATTTCCATAATAATTTTATCAATAAATTATAAATAATAAGTTATGAAAACATCAAAATTGTATTTAGTATGTGCAATATCACTACTTATGTCAAGTATAACTTTTGCACAAAACAAATGGTCCGTTGAGTTAAGACCAGGAATTAACTTTCCAACTGAAGATTTTGTCGACTCTAATGTCGAAACTGGCTTTGGATTTGAAGTTGCCGGTAGCTACCGTTTTATGGATCATTTGGGGGCTTATGCAGGCTGGGGCTATAATACCTTTAAAATCGAAAATTCCGACCTTGATTTTGACTTAACGGGATACATTTTCGGTTTAGAATTTATCCATCCAATAGGAACTTCAGAAAAACTTTCTTACCTGTTAAGAGGAGGTGGAATTTACAATCACATTGAAATTGAAAACACCGATGGTGATATTGTTGAAGATTCTGGTCACGGATTGGGCTGGGAACTTGGAGTCGGTCTTAATTACGAGTTGGGAGCTAACTGGAACTTAAGGCCCCAATTTGGTTACCGAGCACTTTCTAGAGATGTTGAATTTGGCGAGTCAACCTCGAACTTTGATGTTAATTACTTTGTATTTGCTGTAGGCGTTGCAAAAATATTTTAAAACTGAGTAATGAAATTTGTTTTTAGTTTTATACTTCTATTGCATACACTCATTCACCTAATGGGTTTTGCAAAAGCATTTCAATTAGCAGAAATAAATCAATTATCTCAAAGTATTTCGAAACCTATGGGAATACTTTGGCTGATTACTGCACTTATGTTTATTTGTTCAGCAGCACTCTTTCTAACAAAACAAGAATTGTGGTTTATAGTCGCTTTCATTGCAATACTTAATTCTCAAGCACTGATTATATTATTGTGGAAGGATGCTAAATTCGGAACCATTATCAATATCATCGTTCTATTGGTAAGTATTTCTGCTTTTGGAAATTTTCGATTTAATAAAATGGTTCAAAAAGAATCAGCGCAAATACTCCAAAATATTCAAGTTGAAAATACTCCTGTGATTTCTGAGAACGACATTTTACATTTACCAGAAATAATACAAAAATGGATTAAAAATTCTGGAGTTATAGGAAAAGAAAAAGTAATCTCTCTTCGCTTAGAGCAAATTGGACAAATGCGAACCAAAACAGATAGTAAATGGATGCCATTTACTGCGATTCAACATTTTAACGTTGTAAACCCTTCTTTTGTTTGGACAACCAAAGTTGATGCAATGCCAGTATTAAAGATGGTTGGCCGAGATAAAATGTATAATGGAGAAGGTGAGATGCTCATTAAATTGGCATCGCTAATTCCTGTGGTGAATGAAGGCAAAAACAAGAAAATAAATCAAGGAGTCATGATTCGATTTTTAGCCGAAATCTGTTGGTTTCCTTCTGCAGCTTTAAACGATTATATGACTTGGGAAACGATAGATGCAACTTCTGCAAAAGTAACATTAACAGCAGATGGCCAAAAGGTATCAGGCGTATTTTCATTTTCTGATAAAGGAGACTTAGTTTCCTTTGAAGCAAAACGTTATTATGGAAGTGAAACCAATTCTAAGCTTGAAAAATGGCATATAGAAGTAGTCTCTTTTAAAACATTCAATGGTATTAAAATCCCAAATAAAAGTAGTGTGATCTGGAAATTAGAAGAAGGCGATTTTAAATGGCTTGATTTAGAAATTGTTGATTTAGAATATAATGTAGTTTTTTAAATACTATTAATAAAGACGATATCAATATCATAAGTTAGGAAAGGACATCCCAAAAAAACAAGAGATTATAAAAAAAACTAAGGCAAAGTTTTTTTAATTGTGTTGATAAAAAACAACTGCATTGAAAAGATGAAGTGTATAAAAATAAAAAGCCCCATCAGTTTTGATAGGGCTTTTTGTAGAAAAATATGGATATATATTAGAGAACTCTTACGTTTACTGCATTTAACCCTTTGTTTCCTTCTTGTAAATCAAATTCAACTTCGTCACCTTCTCTAATCTCATCGATTAATCCTGAAGCGTGAACGAAATGATCTTTATCAACACCTTCTTCTGTGATGAATCCAAATCCTTTAGTGTCATTGAAAAATTTAACTGTTCCTTTATTCATTTTAATGTAATTTATTGATTATAATAAGTCACAAATATATTTAATAAAATTGAAATAAAAAAATTATAATTCAATTAAATAGAAAATATATTTCCACTCCTATATTTTACCGACTTTGCTGAGGTAAAAACTTTTACAAATTACTTCATCATAAGCTAAAATTAATTCGATTACGATCTGAACCAATAATTGAATAAAACATTTTCTCACTATTCAGAAAACGCTAAGACCAAATTGAACTAGTGGTGAGTAATGAGTAGTGAGTAATGAGTAATGAGTAATGAGTAGTGTATATTTTCTTTTTCTGAAGTATTAAGTTTACGTAACTAATCAGCACACATTTAAATTTGTTTTTAAATGTATTGAATTCAAATTTCTCAAAAAGTTTCACGCAAAGAACGCTAATCCTATCTCAAAGGTCACGAAGTTGAATAGCGAATGATCACTTTGAGCTACTTTGCGTTTATTTCTTCGTGCGCTTTGCGTGAAATAAGTCTAAAATTTTAAACAACTTAACCTAGCTCATTAGTTACAAGTCTACATAGACAAATATTAACGAATAAGTAAATTAGCGACTCTCCCTATTTGATTCGCCCTTAAGTTTTACCTTTGAGTATTAATTTATTTAAATAAAAAAGTTGCAACAAATCAAAGCATTTTTAGATAAAATAGTTCCCATATCCGACTTAGATTGGGACTTCTTTACGTCAAAATTACAACCTCGTGTTTTCCCTAAGAAATCGGTTTTTTTAAAAGCAGGAGATATAGAAAACCACATTTCCTTTATCGAATCTGGCGCTGTTCGTTTGTTCATTCCTAAGGAAGACCCAGACAAAGAGATCACCTTTGGTTTTAGTTTTAAAGATGAGTTTGTGAGTGCTTACGATTCCTTTTTAACCCGAACTCCTTCTGCTTATCAATTACAAGCCCTTACAGACACAAAGATGTTGAGCATTACATATGCAGATTTGCAGTTGGTCTACAAAAATACGCAACTAGGCAATCTTATAGGGAGGTTAACAGCTGAACGCCTTTATTTGATAAAATCCAAACGCGAGCAGAACTTATTAAATCTCACTGCAGAAGAACGCTATTTGAATCTATTTGAAGAACGCCCAGAACTTTTAAAAGAAATTCCTTTAAAATACATCAGCTCTTATATTGGAGTGACTTCACAGGCTTTAAGCAGAATTAGGAAACGTCTATAAACCTCGTTTTATTGATTTGGGTTCATTGTTTCACAGCTTACATCAAGGTATCTTTGTAAAAAAAAATTATGTTGATAGTTTTATTCGTTGCAATACTGTGGTACGGAGGCTTATTTTTTCAATCCTTCTTTTTACACCGTTACGCAGCACACCAGGTCTTTACGATGTCAAAAACAATGGAACGCATCACCTTTGTGCTTACTTGGATATTTCAAGGCCCAAGCTACTTAAGTGCTTATGGTTACGGTATTATGCACCGCATGCACCATGCTTATACCGATACAGAAAAAGACCCCCACTCTCCGTCTCATGACGCGAACTTATTTGCGATGATGTGGAAAACAAAAACGATTTATCAAGACATTAATCAGCAGCGGGTTGAAGTGGACCAGAAGTTCACCAAAAATGTTCCTCAATGGAAAAAATTTGATCTTTTTGCAAGTTCCAGGGTGTCTCGTTTGCTGTGGGTTTCTGCTTATATTTCGTTTTTCGCTGTCTTTGCAACCACTTGGTGGGAATGGTTATTATTGCCGGTCACCCTTGCAATGGCGCCTATACATGGAGTCATAATCAATTGGTTTGGTCATATCTTTGGTTATGTGAATTATACCGTGAAGAATACTAGTAAAAATCTCTTCCCATTTGATTTTTTAATGATGGGTGAAGGTTATCATAATAATCACCACAAACACGCCAGTAGTCCAAATTTTGGTGTGAAATGGCATGAAATTGATATCACTTATTTGATCATAAGAGTCTTGGATGCCTTTGGATTTATTAAATTGAAACCCATTCCAATGAGGAGCTAATAGACAAGCAAAAACCCAAGTTTCCCTCCTACACTTCAGCTATGCTCAGTGTAGGTTTTTCAGTTGTGCTAAGAGTAGTATATTAACGGGTTATGTGACTTCCAACCTAAATTGTGTACTTTAATTTAGAGTCAAATAAATGTCTAGCCTATACTCCTAGTCGATTAACTCCAACACTTTATTGATATTTTCTTGACTTGCCAAATTAGTACCTTCAGTCATCGTTGTCGCGACACCACAAACGACGCCCCATTTAAGGATTTCCTCAGAGGAAAGTCCTTGTTGTATAGCATAAACCATTCCCGCAACCATGCTATCTCCAGCTCCTACTGTACTTTTTACTTTAACGGATGGTGCGCTTTTATAAAAAATACCTTCTGAAGACGCTAAAAAAGCGCCTCGAGCACCCATAGAAACAACTACAAGTTTTGCTTTTTTTGAATTTATTAGTTCCATGGCAAAATCTTCCTGCTCATTTTTAGATAAAAATTCTTTACCAGCGAGCTGTGCCAATTCTCTTTGATTGGGTTTTACTAAATAGACATTTTCCTTTAAGGTTTCTATCAAAGCCTGACCTGACGTATCAATAACAACTTTTACATTTTTACCGGCTAGCATTTTTAATAAGGTTGCATATAAGTTTGAAGGTGTTTTTTCAGATAAACTTCCACTTAATACCAAAATAGAATTATCCTTTACTTCATTAGTAAGTTCAGTTTTTATTAATTCTATATCACTAGTATTTAAATCATTCCCAGGCATGCCAAAACGATATTGTAACTCTGTTTTGGTATCAACAATAGATAGGTTTTCTCTTGTCCAGGAATTAACAGCAATCGTTTTTAAATCGATGTTTTCTTTTACCAAAAGATTTTTTAGATATAACCCTTTATCACCACCTGAGGTGAATATGCACTTGTTTTTAACTTGAAGTGTATGTAATACCCTAGAAATATTAACCCCTCCTCCACCAGCTTGATATTGTATGGAATGGCATTTAAGCTTTTGCTCTGGTACAAATTGATCTACTTGTGCGCTTTTATCTAAGGCAGGATTTAGAGTTAATGTCGTTATATCCATCGGTTTAGAATTATTTTATTTTCTAAGTATTGATTTGTAGGCTTAAAGATCCAATTTACGCTTACAAATCTAAATTAGTTAAAAAACCATTGTTATACCAATTTAATTTTTAACAAGAAAACATAATAAAAGTCAGAAATAATCAAAGAGGATTCTCTCCAAGTAACTCTATAAGAAAGAACTTCATTTAAGTAAGAAAGGCTTAGATACTTTGGGTGCGTGTAGTTAGAACCCCTTTGAGCTAAGTGCTTAAAGGCAAAGAGCTTAGTATCCACACTTAGGTTATGCTCAGTAAAGGCTCATCAGGTAAGTTAAATGAAATCTAGGTAAGGCTAGGTTGTCGCTCAAACAGCCTCTTGCTCACGTTTAGACATTCTAAAAGTGTAATTAGGATAGATGGAACGTTTAGCAAAACGGTTAACTTTATTGCTGTTAATCATTTTAATATAAATCGGTTTAGTCACACCAAAATACTCGTAAGTGCCGCCATCCACAAACGTGATTTCCAATAACATTCCTTTATGATGAAAGTCAGCAATACCTGAGTTGATGCTTTGTGTATATTGACCTGCATTCGCTTCAATAGTTTCCGGAGCAATACTGACTAAGAAATGATACCCATCAATAATTCTTCGGCTTTGGATCTCTGCTTCTTCTTGTAAAGCATCTCCCGCTTGGAATTTATCTGGATGCCATTCTTTTACCAAATTGCGATAGGCTTTTTTTAAAGGCTTTAACTCAATGTTTGTCTCAACTCCAAAGAGTTTTTTATACTCACTTATACGCTTCATTACTCATTTTATTTAAGTCTGCAAAATTACGTGTTAATAACGTATGAATTACATCGAATTTCAACTAAAATTAGGGGTGTTTTTAAAATAGTGTTCCTGTAGCATATTAGCCCTTCTTGAAATAATTGGTCACCACTTTCCTATTCCCTGTATCCCTCTGCTTGAAGTTCAAACAGTTCTGCATAAAGTTTAGGTTTAGCTAATAATTCTTCGTGAGTTCCCAGTTCTAAAATACTTCCGTTTTGAAGTACCAAAATGCGATCGGCCATTCGCACGGTTGAAAATCGATGAGAAATGATAATGCTCGTCCGGTCTTTGGTCAAGCCTATAAACCGCTGGAAAACTTCCGACTCTGCCCTGGCATCCAAAGCCGAGGTGGGTTCGTCTAAAATAATAATGGGTGCATCCGACATATACGCTCTGGCCAAAGCGATTTTCTGCCATTGGCCACCAGAAAGTTCTGCCCCTTTTTTAAAACGTCGACCTAAGCCTTGATCGTACCCCATGGGTAAACTTTCAATAACATCATTGGCGAGACTTTGTACTGCAGCGTCTTTTATTTTTTCGCTGTTGTGCTGTTCGTCAATATTCCCCACTGCAATATTAATTTTAGCCGTTAAGTAATACTTCACAAAATCCTGAAAAATCGCTCCCAACATTTTTTGATAGTCTTCTTTTCTATACTCACGAATCGGTACGCCATCCATTAAAATTTGACCACCAGTTGGTTCGTAAAGTCGCAATAAAAGTTTAATCAGAGTTGTCTTTCCTGCTCCATTCTCCCCAACTAAAGCGAGCTTCTCCCCTTTTTTCAAGTCAAACGTCAGTGAGGACAATACCATTTTCTCTGACTGTGGATAGCTAAAGCTCACATTTTCGAACTGTATACTGTGGTTAAATTCTGAAGGTGCTTCTCGATATTGCTCTGGATTATCACTACTAAAGTCCATATCGATAAATTCGAAATAATCCTGGAGATACATGGCGCTTTGGGTGATATTTGAAAAGCGAGAAAATACGGTTTGTAACTGGTTTCTCAACTGACTAAAGGAACCTGCCAAAAAGGTTAAGTCACCAATGGTTACCAAGCCAGCGACTGCTTTTAAAACTATAAACACATAAGCGCCATAATAGGCTAAATCGCCTAAAATGTGAAAAACACCCCCCCATAAACTTTTTTTAATGGAAAGCTTTTTATTGGCTTTATAGTATTTATCGGAAATGCGTTTGAAGGTTGAGCTTATAAAATCAGCTAAACCAAACAATTTAATTTCTTTGGCGGTAACATCACTTGCTCCAATCATTCGCATATAGTCAAGCTCACGACGTTCTGGAGTCCAGCTCTTTTGAAGCGAATAACTAGACTGGCTATATTTCAGCTCATTAATAAATGACGGAATAATAGAGATAACCAGTAACAAAATCAGAATAGGATAAAAATAAATCAATCCAGAGACCAAGGATATAATTGTGATAATATCTTGGATTTGAGCCAAGACGTTTGACATTAAAGACACTCGGCTGGTGGTTTGCTGTCGAGCACGTTCCAGCTTGTCGTAGAACTCGGAATCTTCGAGACTTGCCAGCTCTACTTTTGCAGTTTTTTGAATCAGTTCTATTGACGATGTATTGGAATATAAATCACCCAGAAGTCCATCGGTTAAGGATATAAGCCGATTAAATACGTCACTGAGTATAGCTAAGAGCAATTCTATCCCAATCAACCAATATAGTCTGGTTAAATCTGAAGGATCTAGATCGACTTGCAGAATCACTTCATCTATAATTTCCTTTCCTACCCAAAGTAAAGTAATAGGGATAAGGGATTTAAGCAATCTTAAAAACACATTCCCAATAAATAGACCAGGATGGGTGTGGTAAACTCTGCTTAAAAATCGAGGTATAAACCGCAGGGAAGCGAAATCATTTTTATTCTCGGATGCTCTAGCCATATATATATTATCTCTGCAAAGTTAAACGTTTACTGGACTCAAAAGTAATCACAACTAGCCTTCTCTTCGCAACACTTCCAAAGGAGAACTGCGTAAGACGGTTTGAATATTACTCAAGCCAATCACTAAAACCAAAAGGGTAATACCTGGTAAAAAGACTAAAAATGGAATCAAGGAAGGCACAAAGGGCTCTTTGAAAACAAATAGCGCTAAACACAGGCTACTCAATAAGGCCAATAAAATTCCAACTAAACTCCCCAGCAGTCCTAAAAACACATATTCCAAGGCGGTGATTTTTAAGATCTGAGTGTTTTTAGCCCCCAAGGTTCTTAACAAGACACTTTCCTTAATACGTTGGTATTTACTGGTTCGCACAGAACCTATCAAAACGATAATGCCCGTAAGGATACTAAAGAAAGCCATAAAATTGATGATCCAAGAAATCTTATCTAGAATATCTTCCAAAATGGTGTATACCTGCCGTAAATCTATCACCGACACATTAGGGAATTTAGCTACCAAATCTCGCTGTAATTTTGCTGAAGCTTCTTCATCTGGAACAGCGGTGGTAATCACATTAAACTGTGGAGCTTTGTCTAAAACGCCCTTTGGAAATACAATACTAAAATTAAGCTGAATTTGTCCCCAGTCTACTTTACGAATACTACCCACGGTGGTTTCCATTAGCACGCCTTGCACATTAAAAACAATGGCATCGCCAACGCCAACTTTAGCATCTTCAGCAAGGTTATCGGAAATAGAAATCTCCACGGGATCTCCAGACTTTAACTCTGGGGTCCACTCCCCTTCAATAATTTCTTCTGAGCCAATCAACGTATCTCGATAGGTAGTTCTAAACTCGTGGTTCAAAATCCAACTGCGAATCTGGCTGGTTGAATCCTGCCGTATCTCATTCACCAGTTGATCTTTAATTTTTTGCATTCTCATAGTCACCAACGGGATGTTATCAAGAATAGGTAAATCATTGTCGGTAAGTTGTTGTTTTATGGCATCACGTTGATCAGTTTGCACATCTAAAATGATCATGTTGGCAGTTTCCGCAGATTGCTCTATATCGGTTTTATCCAGTAAAATATCTTTCGTAAAATATAAGGTACTGATCAAAAATGTCCCTAAACCAATAGCGACCACTAAAACAACAGTCTGATTATTGGGCCTAAATAAGTTCAAAAGACTTTGTCGAGTGGTAAACCCCAAACGTTTTGGAAAGTAGGTTCTAATGAGTTTCATGCAAAACAAAGCAGTCCCGGCTAGAATGGCAAATGTAATTAGCGTAGCACCTACAAAACCTGAGGCATAAAGTACATCCTCGAGTAACCAAAATGAAAATAAAAACAGAAATACAAGTATCCCAGCGAATACAAAAAATCTTGCCTTTTTTGGGCCTTGTGAAGCTTGTTCATTAACACGTAACACTTCTAGCGGCGATACATACCAAGTTCTTAGTAAAGGCAAAAGCGCAAATAACACCGACATAAACAGCCCTAGAAAAACGCCCATAAGTATGGGTTGGAGGGAGATACTTATTTCAACTGTAAACGGAAGAAACTCCTGTAAAATATAGGGGAATAAAACTTGAAGTCCAACGCCTATAAGCGAACCCACCAAACCACCTGCAACCCCGATACCCGCAATTTGTATAAGGAAAATAAGAAAGCTTTGCTTTCTAGACGCTCCCATGCATTTTAAAACGGCGATGGATCTCAGTTTTTCTTTGATATAAATATGAACAGAACTGGCGATCCCAACACAGCCTAAGAGCAAAGCAATAAAGGCTGCCAGGTATAAGAATTTACCCACATTATCATAACGGCTTCCTAAACGTTCGCTGGTACTAGTGTGTGTATCTAAATCGGAATTTTCTGCATCCAACATGGGATCTATTTTCTCCTTAAACTGACTCAAATTTAAAGTATCTGAAGCTTTGTAAAAGAATTGATATTCCTTACGACTGCCAAACTGAAGGAGCTCAGTGCTTTCTACAAACCGATTAGGAATAATTACTGGTGGAGCTACAGAAGTTGAAATCGCCGTAGTCCCAGGAATAGCTTTTAAAGCACCTGCAATAGGAAGAGTAAGTTCTCCTACTTTTATAGAATCTCCAGGTTTAATGTCAAACTGAAGTAATAAAGTCGCATCAACCAAAGCTCCACCTGACTCTTGATAAGTACTTGCTGCTGAGGCAGGTTCGGTATCGATCGTCCCATAAAAAGGAAAGTCTCCTTTTAAAGCACGCACCTTTACCAGTTTGGTGCCCCCACTTTTGGGAAAGGCAATCATCGACACAAAGTTGACTTCCGAAGCATCTGGTTTTAGAGAGTCTATGATCGCTTGAGCACGCTCTGTAGGCTGCTTCCTACTGTCTATAATATAATCGGCGCCCATTAAGGCCTTGGACTGGAGCTCTATATTGTCTTTAAGATTGGTACTGAACAATTGTATGGAAACTACTGCCGCAATACCTAAGATGATAGAGGCCATAAATAAAAGTAGACGCACTCTACTCGCTTTGGCATCACGCCAGGCCATCTTAAAGAGCCATTTTGTAATTTGATTCATAGGGACGAAGATGAATTCACAGCACTTCTGTGCGTTGGTTAGTTAAAATTTGACCGCCTTTCAAACGAAGTATCTGCTGGGTTCGGTTGGCTAACTCTAAATCATGCGAAATAATCACTAGCGTCGTTCCAGCTTCTTTATTCAAATCGAATAATAATTTGATTACTTTTTCTCCAGTTTCCTCGTCTAAGTTTCCTGTAGGCTCATCGGCAAATAAAATAGAAGGCGCGTTGGCAAAGGCTCTGGCTAAAGCAACACGCTGTTGTTCACCTCCTGAAAGCTGAGAGGGATAATGATCTGAACGGTCGGCTAAGCCCACTTTCTCCAATAAAGCCATACTCTTTTTGGTTGCGGCTTTATCTCCTTGTAATTCTAAAGGAACACTTACATTCTCAAGAGCGGTAAGGGTTGGTAACAATTGAAAGTTCTGAAAAATAAAACCCACCTCCTTATTCCGTAATTGGGCCCGTTGGTCTTCATTTAAGTGGCTTAAATCCTGACCACATAACTCCACACTCCCCGCGTTTGGGTTATCTAAACCCGCACACAAGCCCAGTAAAGTTGTTTTTCCACTTCCGGAAGGTCCAACAATAGAAAAGGTTTGTCCTTTTTCAACCTCAAAAGAGATGTTTTGCAAGACCGTTAATTCTTTGTGACCACTGGAATAAGTCTTTTCTAACCCATTAATCTTCAATATCTTTGGCATATAATTTTAATTAAAATGACAGCTTATGTCGAAGGCTCAAAATAAACAAATGAATCTAAACTTACCAACTTCCGCTATGCAGAAACTCTTAAGGCTTTGTTATATTATTCCTTTGGTTTTAATCTTGGGCTGTGGCGGTGATAAAAAGAAGAATACTAAACAAGAAGAAACAATACCGGAACAAACCGAACCATCCAAACTCACTGAAGCTTCAGAAAATAGTACTGAAACTATTTTATGCTTTGGAGACAGTATTACAGCGGGCTATGGATTGGAGGATAGCAATGATGCTTTTCCTGCTTTATTACAAGAAAAAATTGATTCTTTGGATTTAAATTATGTGGTTGTTAATTCAGGCTTAAGCGGAGAAACGACTGCGGGTGGTAAAAGCCGAATTGACTGGGTCTTGAATCAAGATATCGATATTTTTCTCTTGGAACTAGGAGCAAATGATGGCTTACGAGGAGTCCCTTTATCTGAAACACGTGCTAACCTTCAAGCGATTATAAATACCGTAGAAGAAAAAAGTCCGAACACCAAGATTATTCTCGCTGGTATGCAACTGCCGCCAAACATGGGACAAAAGTACACCACCGAATTCAGAGAGCTCTATGCTGAAATAGCCGAGGCTAATGATCTTGCTTTTATTCCTTTTATCTTAAAAGATGTTGGCGGTATTGCAGAACTCAATCAGAGTGATGGCATCCATCCTACGGTTGAAGGTCATAAAATAGTAGCCAATACTGTGTGGGAAGTCTTAAAACCGATGCTGAAGTAATTAGGAATTTTTAATTACCAATTTTAAATCTTTTTTTATAGATAATGAATTGAAGTCGAGTATTAAAAAAATTCCACGCAAAGGGCGCTAAGTTTTTCGCAAAGACCGCAAAGAATCTGTTAAAGTTAATTTTCTCCTTTGCGCTTCTTTGTTTGAAATAACAACCCGATTTAAAGTAATTTACCCTAACTTATTACTGACTTAAAGTGAATTCATTATTTCCAATCATTTTTTATAGATGATGAGTTGGAGTTGAGTATTAAAAACGTTTCACGCAAAGAGCGCTAAGTTTTCGCAAAGGCCGCAAAGAATCTGCTAAAGTTAATTTTCTCCTTTGCGCTTCTTTGTTTTTTCTCTTTGTTTGCTTTGCGTGAAATAGTAAACTGATTTAAGTGATCCACCCTAACTCATTAGTGACTTAAAGTGAATTCATTATTCCTAATCATTTTTTATTGATAATGAATTGAAGTTGCGAATTAAAAAAGCTCTACGCAAAGGGCGCTAAGTTTTTCGCTAAGGCCGCAAAATATTAAGAAAAGGGTAGTTTCTCCTTTGCGCTTCTTTGTTTTTTTCTCATTGTCTGCTTTGCGTGAAATAGTAAACTGATTTAAGTGATCCACCCAAACTCATTAGTGACTTAAAGTGAATTCATTATTCCTAATCATTTTTTATAGATGATGAGTTGGAGTCGAGTATTAAAAACGTTTCACGCAAAGAGCGCTAAGTTTTTCGCTAAGGCCGCAAAATATTAAGAAAAGGGTAGTTTCTCCTTTGCGCTTCTTTGTTTTTTTCTCTTTGTCTGCTTTGCGTGAAATAGTAAACTGATTTTATATGATTTACCCCAATTTATTAGTCGCTTAAAGTGAGTTCATTATTTCAAATCTTTTTTAATGATAATGTATTGAAGTTCAATTATAAAGAAGTTCCACGAAAAGGGCGCTAAGTTTTTCGCTAAGGCCGCAAAGAATCTGTTAAAGTTAATTTTCTCCTTTGCGCTTCTTTGCTTTTTTCTCTTTGTCTGCTTTGCGTGAAATAGTAAACTGATTAAAGTGATCCACCCAAACTCATTAGTGACTTAAAGTGAATTCATTATTCCCAATCATTTTTTATGGATAATGAATTGAAGTCGAGTATTAAAAACGTTTCACGCAAAGAGCGCTAAGTTTTTTGCAAAGGCAGCAAAATAAGACCGTTGCAAAATTCAATAATTTACATACATCCATTATTTAGATGGATTTTTATTTAGTTTTTATCGAAATATGTAGTTTTTTACTCTTTTTATTGTCTTTGTTGGTCATTTTATTGATG